>Ga0208269_100122_pt1 | contig 58270 bp, 55 predicted proteins | sample LakWasMe88_LOW11_2_FD_183912 | JGI IMG/M metagenome (GOLD analysis project Ga0208269, IMG submission 183912) | Freshwater sediment methanotrophic microbial communities from Lake Washington under simulated oxygen tension - Sediment Metagenome... | ecosystem: Environmental > Aquatic > Freshwater >...
AAGACATTTCGCGCATTTACGCACAAGGTTTCAACGTCCTGGCTGCATTAGGTGCCATGTGGCTAGCAGCCAACATTTCCCCGCTGAATCTAGAGCGAGCAGCGCGGCCACTTTATATCCTAGGCCTATTGCTGCTGATTGCCGTTGCGTTATTTGGCACCATTAGCCACGGTGCGCGTAGGTGGTTAAATTTAGGTTTTATGCAAATACAGCCATCAGAACTGATGCGGATTGCGGTACCGATGATGCTCGCCTGGTATTTTGCCAGCCGGGAGGGTAAATCCAGTGCCAGCAACTTTGTGATTGGCAGTTTGCTGCTAGCCTTTCCTGTGGCACTGATTATGAAGCAACCGGACTTAGGCACGTCTTTATTAATCGCGTCCTCCGGTTTTTATGTGCTATTTTTGGCCGGCTTAAGCTGGCGCTTTTTATTAGTTGCATCAGCCTCACTGCTAGCATTAATGCCTGTGTTTTGGTCGTTATTACATGACTACCAAAGAAAACGCATTGAAATATTGTTCGACCCGACCCAAGACCCATTAGGCGCTGGCTACCATACGATTCAAGCCATCATTGCTATTGGCTCTGGCGGCAGTGCAGGCAAGGGCTGGCTCAATGGCACACAAACGCAACTAGACTTTTTACCCGAGCGCACCACCGACTTTATCTTTGCGGTATTCAGCGAAGAGTTTGGCTTTTTAGGCAATATGCTACTGCTGACTTTATTTAGCCTGATTATCGCGCGCGGCCTAGTGATTGCCTCGCAAGCCCAAAACACATTTTCCAGATTGTTAGCAGGCAGTATCACGCTTAACTTTTTCTCGTATGCGTTCGTCAACATGGGTATGGTAAGCGGCATTTTGCCGGTAGTTGGTGTACCATTACCCCTCATTAGCTACGGTGGCACCTCACTGGTGACACTGTATCTGGGGTTTGGTATTTTGATGAGTATCCACACCCATAAAAAACTCGTTGCAACCTAGCTGCTTGCATTACAGAGGAGAAATTTAATGGCTATTTTCCAAAAAAGCATCATCATTTTATGCATGGCGTTTTTAACCGCCTGCGCTGGTACATCCAGCACCAAACCAGAACCAACCAGCGCTAAAAACACAACAACTAAACAACCCAATGGCTCGAGCAAAGGCGGCGGTTATTACCTGGATGATGGTCCTGGTGACAGTACAGGGATTGATTTTGACAGCATCCCGGATGCGCAGCTTAAGACAGAAAAGCCATTGGTCAGCAGCAATAAGCCTTATCAGGCGTTGGGTCAAAAATATGTGCCTATGACCAGCTATGCCCCTTATACAAAGCGCGGCGTCGCCTCATGGTATGGCAAACGCTATCACGGCAGAAAAACCTCTAGCGGTGAAGTGTACGACATGTACAGCATGTCTGCTGCACATACTACGCTACCGATTCCTAGCTTTGTTAAAGTCGTTAACCCGGCCAATGGCAAAGCCGTAGTGGTGCGAGTGAATGACCGCGGCCCATTCAAAAGTGATCGAGTAATTGACCTATCCTACGCGGCAGCTCATAAACTAGGCTTGGTCGCTAACGGTAGCGGCATGGTGGAAGTAACCGCGATTGATACCAGCCCGGAAGCCTTAAAAAACACGGCTAATATTACTGTGGCAAAAGCGGAACTAACAAACATCAACCCAACTCCAACGTTGGACCAAAACAAAACCACCATCGGCAATACGTTAAGCCCGGAGCCAGCCGTCAGTAACGAGGCAAGGCCCGCGAGCTATTACGTGCAGGCTGGTGCATTCAAAAGTGAAGCGAACGGAGAACTGCTACAAAAGAAAATTCTTGACCTTGACCTTGCAGGCGATGCCGCTGTGACTAACGTGTATAATAATGGCTTACATCGCGTTAGAGTCGGCCCGTTTACCAACAAAAGAGAGGCTGACATACACGCAAACAAAGTACGTAATCAGCTCAATATTTCCGCAATTGTTACCAATCAGTAAATCTACACATTGAATCTCATGCATATTATCAAAAAACACGTTTTAACTCGTATTATCAGCGCAGCATTGCTTGCAACTAGCCTAGTTGCCGCATCTTTCACCAGCTTGGCTCATGCCGGCGCTGCCCAAATTGCACCGCCTCCAAGCTTAGCGGTTAAAGCGTATTTGCTTAAAGACTTTAACAACGGCTACGTGATCGCACAAAACAATGCCAGCATGCGCGTAGAGCCAGCTTCACTCACTAAAATCATGACTGCATATTTGGCATTTAAAGCAGTTAAAAATGGCCATCTGCAACTCAGCCAAACCTTGCCAGTCAGTGAGCATGCGTGGAAAACAGAAGGCTCAAAAATGTTTATTGAGCCTAACAAACCAGCAACGGTGGATGAGCTATTACACGGCATGATCATTGTGTCAGGTAACGATGCTTCTATTACCCTTGCAGAAGGCATTGCAAGCTCTGAGCCATTGTTTGCGCAAATGATGAACAAAGAGGCTGAGCGCCTGGGCATGAAGAACACCCACTACATGAACGCTACCGGCCTGCCAGACCCTCAGCACTACACTACGGCAGAAGACTTGGCGACCTTATCAATGGCGCTGATTCGTGACTTCCCAGAAGAGTACAAACGCTTATACTCAGTGAAAGAGTACGCCTACAACAACATCAAACAACCTAACCGCAATCGTCTATTATGGTTAGACCCTAATGTAGATGGCATGAAAACCGGCCATACCGAATCTGCAGGTTATTGCTTAATTTCAACCGCAAAACGCGACAATACGCGTTACATCTCTGTCATTTTAGGTGCGCCGACCGACACAGCGCGCGCGACAGAAAGCCAAAAATTATTAAACTACGGTTTTCAATTCTTTGACTCAACCTTGGTATACAAGCAAAACAAACCTGTTAGCAAGCTTAAAGTTTGGAAAGGTGAAGTGAATGAAATCAACTCCACCACCGCTAATGACCTATACCTTACTTTGCCTAAAGGTGAATATGCCAACGTAAAAGCCATTGCTTCAAGCACACAACCGCTGATCGCTCCTATCAAAAAAGGGCAAGTGATTGGGCAAGTTAAATTTGTATTAAATGGCAAAACCATTAGCGAACGTGCATTGGTAGCGGACAGATCCGTTGCGACTGCAGGCTTGTTTGGCCGCGCTTGGGACTCTATTAAACTACTGATGCAGTAAGTGATAACGATGACCGATATTGACCCGCAAACCACACCGCCACTTATCGAGTTTCCATGCAGCTTTCCCATTAAGGTGATGGGCGAAACGCAAGAAATATTCTCCACGACGATTATTGGCTTGATTCAAACCATCGTGCCCAGCTTTAGTGCTGAGCATGTGGAAATGCGCGCGAGCACTAACGGCAAATACATCAGCTTGACCTGCTCGGTAGATGTAGATTCACAGGCGCAGCTTGATGATGTTTATCGCCTATTAACTGCGCATCCTTTAGTGAAATATACGCTTTAAGATGCGCATCATCTTGCGATGCTAACCAATATTATTGTTAGAAATCTAGGCATTACCTCATTTGAAGCTACAGTCGAGGCAATGCAGCAGTTCACCGCGGCACGCACTGCAGAATCCGCTGATGAAATATGGCTTACCGAGCACACGCCGGTTTACTCGCTAGGACTTAACCGCAAGCAAGTCGTGCCGCCGTCACGGCATGACATTGCCGTCGTGAACACGGATCGCGGCGGTAAAATCACCTATCACGGGCCAGGCCAAGTCATCGTTTACGTCTTACTAGACTTATCAAGGCTTCATCTTAATATACGCAGTTTGGTCAGCCTGCTGGAACATACAGTGATAGAATTACTGGCGCAATACCATGTAAGCGCAGTGGCAAAACCAGATGCGCCCGGCGTTTATGTAAACTTAGCAAACGCACAAGAGGCCAAAATTGCATCACTAGGCTTACGTGTGAAGAGCAACTGCTGTTACCACGGCCTTAGCCTGAATATAGACATGGATTTAAGCCCATTTAGCGCGATTGATCCTTGCGGCTACAAAGGGTTGGCAGTGACACAAACCAAAGACCTCGGCATTGATGCCAATATACAAACCATTGGTGAGCAGCTTGTAACAATGCTTGCCAGCAAACTAGAGCATTTGTATGACCAACGTAACCCCTAACAAAACACCCAAAGTTGCTGGTGTAAAAGAAATTGACGCGGCAAAAACATCGCGCATACCGATTAAAATTATTCCGCAACCAGTGCAGCGCAAACCTGACTGGATACGCATGAAAGTGCCTGATGGCGAGCGCTATCAGGAAATCAAACGTGTGCTACGTGAAAATAATCTACATACAGTATGTGAAGAAGCTAGCTGCCCCAATATCGGTGAATGCTTTAGTGGTGGCACCGCCACCTTTATGATTTTGGGTGACATTTGCACACGCCGCTGCCCATTTTGCGACGTAGCACACGGCAAACCGTTGCCTCCAGACGTTAACGAACCGGAAAACCTGGCAAAAACCATTGCACAGATGCGCCTAAACTATGTGGTGATTACCAGTGTAGATCGTGACGACCTGCTAGATGGTGGCGCCCAGCATTTTGTTGACTGCATTCAGGCAGTACGTGCACACTCACCCAATATCCGAATCGAAATCTTAGTGCCGGACTTTCGTGGCCGCTTAGATGTGGCAATGGAGATACTGCGCAAAGCCCCGCCTGATGTGATGAACCATAACTTGGAAACCATTCCTAGACTGTATAAACAGGCAAGACCAGGCTCGGACTACCAAAACTCATTAAACTTATTAAAAGTATTTGGTGAGATGTACCCGCATGTGCCGACTAAATCTGGCCTGATGTTAGGCTTGGGCGAAACGGATGAGGAAATTTTAGCGGTGATGCAAGATTTGCGCGCACACAATGTCAGCATGCTGACATTGGGGCAGTACCTACAGCCTAGCGTGCACCATTTACCGGTGATGCGCTATGTGGAACCCCAAACTTTTGAAACTTTAAAACAAAAAGCTGATGCAATGGGCTTTAATAATACTGCCAGTGGCCCCATGGTAAGAAGTAGCTATCATGCTGACGCTCAAGCGCATCAAGTAATCACTTAACGATGGAGCTCCAGTATTGGTAATAACCTCTAAACAACCGCGTTAAAGTTTTAAAAAAAGGAAAATATGGTTCCGCATTTAACAACAGCACTCAATGGCCCACTGTTATCTCTAGAAAAAAGCATGCTAAATGCCATGCCAAAAATTGAGCATTGGTTTCGCACACAATGGTTAGATCATGCAGCACCATTTTACGCGTCGGTTGATTTACGTAATGCTGGTTTTAAATTAGCCCCGGTTGATACCAACTTGTTCCCCGGTGGCTTTAACAACCTGAATCCGGATTTCCTACATTTAAGCGTACACGCGGCGATGGTCGCGGTTGAAAAAATCTGTCCTGAGGCCAGCCGTTTACTGATCATTCCTGAAAATCACACCCGCAACACTTATTATCTGCGCAATGTTGTAGAGCTTGCCAATATATTAAAACAAGCAGGGATGAATGTAAGAATTGGTTCCATCTCCCCAGAAATCACTGAACCCACGGTACTGGAAACGCATGACGGCCAGCCATTATTGCTAGAGCCTGTAGTACGCGAAGGCAATCGTCTCAAGTTAGCGGCCGCTAAATTAGGTGACACCGAGCTCAGTGAGTTTGATAGCTGTGCCATCCTACTAAATAATGATTTATCCGGCGGCATTCCAGAGATTCTGCAGAATTTAGAACAAAACCTAATCCCGCCGCTCTATGCAGGCTGGAGCACACGCAGAAAATCACAACATTTTTCTGCCTACAACCGCGTAGCACGCGAGTTTTCAGATTTACTTGGCATTGATGAATGGTTGCTCAATCCGTATTTCGAAACCTGTGGTGAAATTGACTTTAACGCCAGAACCGGTGAAGACTGCCTTGCCGCCAAAGTAGAATCATTACTTGAGAAAATCAAACTCAAATACGCAGAGTACGGCGTAACACAAGAGCCGTTTGTGATTGTAAAAGCCAATGCCGGCACCTATGGCATGGGCATTATGACCGTAAAATCACCGGATGACGTACGCGGCCTTAACCGCAAGGCTCGCAACAAAATGTCCGTGATTAAAGAGGGCTTGGAAGTTACCGAGGTGATTATCCAGGAGGGCGTTTACACCTTCGAGAGCATCAACGATGCCGTTGCAGAGCCTGTGGTCTATATGATGGATCACTATGTGATTGGCGGCTTTTACCGTGTACACACCGGCAGAGGCGTGGATGAAAACTTAAACGCACCCGGCTCACATTTTGTGCCGTTAGCGTTTGAGAAGCCCTGTACCTTGCCTGACTGTGCGGGCTCGCCAGATGCCACTCCTAACCGTTTTTATGCGTACGGTGTTGTTGCGCGTTTAGCATTATTAGCGGCCGCCATCGAGTTACAAGAACAAGATCCTCTTAACCAATAAAGCCTGCACCTATGAAACTAGTCTTTATTCTGGACCCGCTCGCCAGCTTAAAAAGCTATAAAGACACTAGCCTTGCCATTATGCGCGAGACCAGTCAGCGTGGCCATGAACTGTTTGTGAGTATGCAACATGATCTGTTCCTGCGCGGCGCACAGGCCAGAATCAACGTGCAGCAGTTTAGCTTTACGGGCGAAAGTTATGTGACTGCAGAAAAGGTGGAGTTTGCGCCCAGTGAGTTTGACGCCATCATCATGCGTAAAGACCCGCCATTTGATAACGAGTACCTTTACAGCACCTATCTGCTGGAAATAGCAGCCCAGCAAGGGGCGCGTGTATTCAACGACCCTAGTGCGATTCGTGGCTGGAACGAAAAGCTCTCTGTCACCCGCTTTCCGCAGTTTGCACCAGAGTTTCTAGTCACGGCAAATCAGGCATTAATCCGCGAGTTTCTTCACACGCATGCCGACATTGTGGTGAAACCTTTAGATGGCATGGGTGGCAGCAGTATTTTCCGCCTGACATTACAAGACCCCAATATCAGCGTGATTCTGGAAACCATTACCCAGTTTGGCGCGCAAACTGTTATGGCGCAACGTTATCTGCCAGCTATTGTGCAAGGCGATAAGCGTATTATTGTCATTGATGGTGAACCATTGCCTTATGCACTGGCACGGATTCCGATGGCAGGGGAGACTCGCGGCAACCTAGCTGCGGGCGGCACTGGCGTTGCGCAACCACTCACAGAGCGTGATCGTGAAATTGCGACCACCGTTGGTAAAGTGTTAAAACAGACTGGCTTGTTCCTAGTCGGCCTAGACGTGATTGGTGAGCATCTCACCGAAATCAACGTCACCAGCCCCACTGGCATGGTGGAAATTGCCAACCAAACCGACTGTAACCCAGCCAGCATCTTTATCAATGCGCTAGAGCAACAACAGCATTCATAAATGCGTAAAGGATTAAAACCCATATTGATTGTAGCAGCATGCTGTCTAGCAATATGGGGATACATTACTTACAACCAACCTAGGCTCTACCACAGCCAAAGCTATGTATTTGGCACACTGGTTGATATCAGCATTTATGGCGAACCTGAAGCGCGCGCCAGAGCACTGACTAATCATATACTGCAAGACTTTCAGCACTTGCATCAACAGTTACATGCCTGGAAGCCCTCAACCGATAACCAAGCCAGTGAACTAGGCACTCTTAACGCAGCCTTCAGCTCAGGCAAGCAGGCCGTCAACATCAACCCTCGCATAGCGAAAATCTTGCTTGATGCAACCAAGCTATCGCAGCAATCTAATGGTTTATTCAACCCCAGCATCGGCCATTTAATAAGTGCCTGGGGCTTTCAGCGCGATGAGTTTAGTGCAGTGAATATTGATAAAGCGCATATAAGCAACCTAGTTAAGGCTAATCCGCGTATGTCGGATATCGTCATTAAAAACAACACCGCTTACAGTAAAAATCCCAATGTAAAACTGGATTTAGGCGGCTACGCCAAAGGTTATGCGTTAGATCAGGCGGCAGATTATTTACGCACGCAACAGGTAAAAAATGCACTCATCAACATCGGTGGCAATATCATCGCACTGGGTCAACATGGCGATACACCTTGGCGCGTAGGCATACAGCACCCACGTAAACCTGCCGCTATTGCAACACTGGATTTAGCCGATGGCTGGGCAATTGGCTCCTCGGGTGATTATCAGCGCTATTTCATGTTAGATGGCAAACGCTATTGCCACATTATCGACCCTCGCACGGGCTACCCGGTACAGCACACGCAGGCGGTTACCGTATTAATTCCGCCACAAGCCGCGCATAGCACACAAGCCGGTGCCTTATCTGACGTGGCATCCAAGCCGATTTTTATTGAGCCATTAGCAAGCAAAGCTGAAATAGCAGCAGCGATGGGCATCCAACACTACATGGTGATTGATCAAGCCGCTCAAGTTTTTGTGACGCCAGAAATGCAAACCAAGCTCACTTGGCTCGATGCAGACTTTAAGAAGCGCTTACATGCTCAAGCTACTGCTCTACATTAAAGCCACAATTAAAACCAAAACCCATATCATGCGGATTGGTGATTGGTGCGTACTGACGATTAGCATCGTCTTAGTGGCCGCATTATTTCAGCAATTGTGGTCGTACGAGGGTGCAACCCGCGTACAAATTCGGCTTGGTGACACCATATACGGCACATATAGCCTCAACCAACAACGGGACATTCACGTAGAGGGCGCACTTGGCGCCGCCACCGTGAGCATCATGAATGGCAAAGCGAGATTTTCTAAATCGCCATGCCATAATCAATACTGCATGCACCAAGGCTGGCTATCACGCTCGGGGCAGGCCGCAGTTTGCCTACCTAATCAACTCAGTTTAGAACTGATTGGTGAAACAAAACATTATGACTCGCTCAGTTATTAGTACTAGTATTACGCGGTAAATCTCATATACGATAAACCTATAGATACGCGATTGACGATGCAGATCAAAACCACCATAGAAGACCACCGCATTGCTAAACTAGCAGCCCTAGCTATTGCATTGCATATGCTGGAGGCCGTGGTTCCATCGCCATTACCAGGCGTAAAACCAGGCATCGCAAACATAGTAACGCTTTATGTATTGCTTAAATATGGCTTTGCTAGCGCGGCTTGGGTGAGCATACTACGGGTATTTGCCAGCAGCCTGTTGCTAGGGCAGTTTCTATCGCCTACTTTTATACTCAGCCTAGCCGGCGCATTGCTGAGTCTGGGTGTATTGTGGTTAAGTATGCACCTCCCTAAAAAACACTTCGGCACGGTATCATTAAGCATACTCGCTGCTTTTGCACACATTGCAGGACAATTGATTGTAGTGAGGCTATGGTTGATTCCTCATGCCAGCGTGGCTTATTTAGTCCCTATTTTCGGCATGGCTGCGCTGTTTTTCGGGCTAATCAATGGCATCATTGCCCATAAGTTACTCTATAATGAAATATCTATCACAGACACCTCACCTAGAGGCGGCCATCACTAGCTAAGCAATCAAATGTTTCATACCCTTAAATCACATGCTAAAGCTCATAAAGCCCTTATAGCTGCTGTGATGGTGTCGTTGCTATTGCATACGCTATTCTTTTCGGAGTTCTCTTTCACACTGCCAGACATGGGGGACGACCATCAATCTCTTAATGTAAAGCTAGTGCAAGCACCAGCACCCGCCTCGGTAAGCAAAACCGTAGAAAAAATTGCACCCAAACCCAAGCCAGCAAAAACTGAAGCTGCCAGTACTGAAAATACTGAGCCGGTTGATAGTATCGACACGTCAAGAGAAGATGAAATTGACTTTCCAGCAATCGACGACACAGATATACCACCGCCGCCAGTAAAGCCTGAGCCTGTTAAGCAAAGTGATGTGCCTGTGCCTACAGAACCATCAATCTCCGAGCACGCTGCGGCGGTAGCAACGCCCCAGTATCTAGAAACAGAATTTGAGGTATTTCAAGGCGGGAGCAAAAGTGCAGTAGGTAATGCACGCATCACCTTCAATATAGATAAGTCCGGCAGTTATTCAATCAAAAGCACCATCGAGGCCCAGGGCATAACTGCTTTATTCTTTCAGAATCTTGTACAAGAGAGCCAAGGCTCTGTGACAGAAAACGGCTTAAAGCCAAGTTATTATTCGTATCGATACGGCAACAAAAAATCGCAAATTGCTAATTTCCACTGGGATGATGGCACATTGACGATGCGTACTGAGAAAGGCGAAAAAACCGAAAAACTAGAAATTGGCACACAGGATTTATTAAGCTTTATGTATCAGTTCATGTTCACACCACCGTTGGAGTCCAACGCGATTAACGTGACCAATGGTAAAACATTGCGTAATTACAACTATCGTTTTGAGGGTGAAGAAATCATTTACTCAAAGTTTGGCGCACTAAATACAATTCATTTAATTAAAGCTAACGCAAATAATGAAGAAAAAACCGAACTATGGCTAGCCACTGACTATAAGAACCTGCCGATCAAAATCCGTAAGACTGAAAAGAATGGCAGTGTGATTGAACAGGTAATCACGCAAATTATCACGACACCTGAACTCAGCTCTTCCAAGCAAGATGCCATCTGGTAGCACTAAAAAATAAAGAGCGGCTAGCCGCTCTTTATTTTTTCAAACCTAGTTACTTAGTCCAGCAACTCCCGCCAAATTGCGCGTTTACTTTTGAACTTGGCATTCCCGCCATTAAACTGCGTGGAAACTGGTTCAAATTTTGCGTCGGCTGTCACCGCAGAAACCACGGGTTTACCCGCAATATACACCACGTTAAACCCCACAATAGGCGCATTTGTTTTAGTGGAAACTAGTCCGCTAGCAAGGTTGGGGGGCTTGCCACTATCATAACTAAAGAAATTAAAGAAGCTATAGCCTCCAGGGCTACAAACAGCATTAGAAGGAATCGTAGTCGGCACAAGTAATGTGCCAGCTACTAACTTTGCAGCCACATTTTGCCGCTCAGCCGCAGTAGTAGTATCAGAGGCAGCAGGCACGTAGAGATTTACAAACCAGCCATCACCATTGGCCATATCGACATTGTTTGTCGAGCCTGTACGCGTGTTGCTTGGAGCACTAAGCGTTTGTTCAACGAGCGTGTTACGTGGATTATCTATGGTCGGGCCATTACTATCTTTAATTGCATATAATGTTTGTTGTTGCTTATTGGTAAGGTCGTTTATTTCAAGGTACTTACCTGTCCCAACAAAAACAACACGATTCTCCCCCACTTTACCTAGCTCTGGCCGAGTGGTAATCGGCTGCCTATTACCTTGAGTATCCTTTAAAATAGCTACCAGTTTGGGGTTGGGGCTAGATGGCGTAGCACCAATATCAAAACGCCATAAATTACCCAGCAAATCTCCACCATAAACCCAATGTGCAACATTCTCTTTATCAGCATCTGCAACATCAGACCAGGCTGAAATCTCAGCAAGGCCACTCGGTGTTACATTGTCACCCGCACCAGTACTAATATTTGCAACTAACGGAGTGCCAGTAAGTGCATTCAGGACATATAAAACGCCTTTACCGCTCTCACTACCTCCACCATTGTTGTATCCCGAGGTTAGTAGCACCACCCATTTATTTTCAGGAGTTTTGGTAATAACAGGGTTGCCGAAGCTATAGCCCATGTTGTTATCGGTTCGTGTACAACCGACACAATCGGTATTACCAAACTCCCATAATAGAATCGGGCTGTCTGGGTTAGTGATATCTAAAGCATAGTATCCCTTACCACCTCCACTCAAGCCGCCAACTAGAATCGTTTTCCAAGCCGCCCCATCATAAACATCAGAAATGGTAGAGTCACCGTTCACATAGTTTGCATGCATGGTTGAATAGTTCTTATCAGCCAGCTTCCACATATTAGGGATCACCATACTTGGCACGTAGGCCCAACGCTCTTTACCTGTGTCTGCATCAAAAGCATGTAACATACCATCATTGGTACCAATATATACAGTGCGAGCCCTATTCACATCTATACCACTAGGGTAGTTGTTCTCACTATACTTAAACGAAGGACTACCTACAAACACCGGTGCGGACTCAAGTGCATCACCCAAAAATGCCTCGCGATAGCGGAATAAGCGATTCACAGGTGTGTTAGTCCCTCGGTCTTCATACGTAGTATCCCCACGAAGGAAACCTACTAAATTTGCTTCTTTAGCATTTGGCTGCTGTGTAGTCGAATCTAACGATGTCCATTGACTCAATTTAGGTGCCAGATAAGCCAACTGAAAGTAAGACTGTTGAACGGGCGTCATATTTGCATATGTAAAATTCGCAATTGCACCACCACTATTCATCAGAACACGTCTAGTGCCAGAAGCTATCTTATCCGCCATGGTGCCATGACAAGCTGCCTGTACCTCTACCTTGCAATTAGTCCCGTCCATGGTGCCAGCAACGCAACTGCTAGCATTTGGTGTAACGCAATAGTAAATACTGCTGCTGCCACTTGGTTCCGCCACGATAGAACTAGGCGCAGCGCACGAGGCAGTCACTATATCTTCAGCGCACCACACCGCCGACTCGCTCACCTCACCGGTAGTAGTATTAATAGTGCGTTTCTCCAAGTTTCCGGTCCACTTAACCGTAGTGTAACTGGCCAGATAAGCAAAGTTATCCCCCTGTACAGGGTTAAGCGTACTGGTCGCGGCAGCGGCACCCGCCCCGATTTTTGCATTAATTTGGGAAAGCGCCTCAGTTAAGCCCTTGGTAAGTTGTGACGGATCTTTGGCGCTGAAATAAGTGCCTTGCCCATTGACGGCTGCATGCCAAAGATCATCCACTGCGGTTTCGGTGTCCGCGACAGGTACAGGCCAATCCACTGTAGGGCTGCCTAAGCCATTTTTAAGATTATAAAAATCACCAGAAGTCGCAGTTTTATAATCACTGCTATACATTAAAGCACCGTCAACGCCCAGGCCTAAGGTAAACGTAGTCATGTGCTGTTGCGGGTTATTATCGCTCCCACTCACAAATACGTTGTTCTCGCATACGTCCAACCCCAGTGAACCATTGCAGTTGCCTAAGGCTGTGGTACGCAGGTCCGTGTCATAATAATATTTTGCTACGTCTGCCAAGCTGTTGGTACTAGCGGTCGGCCCTTCATTCATCGGACGCGCAACAGACGTCCCGCCATCCTTATTGCCTACCTGGCCAGTGCCTGCAACATCTTTGACATCTGTATTTGCATCTGTATTCCAATAACCATCCGTTGTTAACAATGCAAAATTCTGCTGGCAAGAGTATTGCACTGGGTCTGAAGAGCCTACAGGGGTTTTCCCTGCGTAAATCCTGCCAACTAAGGAAAGCGCAGAGCGTAAAGGAGTGCTGCTACTAGGTGTAATGCCAAAGAGCTTGGTGTACCACTGCTCTTTTTGGCTACCGGTGCCAGCATCAAACTTGTTGATTGGCAAATAATTACTACTTTGGTTGGCAATTGTAATAAACCCAACTCTATATCGATTATCAATCGGTTTAAAAGCCAAGCTGGCAGCAGTTTTCATCGCTTGCATACGAGTGCGATAGTAAGTATACCAATTGGCAAAATTGGTTATTTCTTGTACGTAAGTACAAGTAGCGCCACAATCTGTACGAGCGGCTGACTTAGGGTAACTGTTGTTAAGAGAGGTAATGTCAGTACGGGTAAATGTATAAGGTGGCGTAGATGAGCTAGTAACGCCACCTGTAGCATTCACAATACTGCCAACTGTGGCGCTATTAGTTAAACTGCCAACTTGAACAGTCCCGTTACCATTCACACCCGCAGCAACTGTAGATGTGATGGTAATTTTAGGATTACTTGCGCCATCAGAAACTGCAGTGTATTCAGGGTTGGAACTACAGCTATTAATTTTGGCAACAATTGCATCGGCAAGCGCATTACGTCGTGCGGAGCCACTTCCTGATGAGGTAGACGATGCAGTGCCGCAGCCAGTGCCGGTGCCGCCCATAATTTCAATATTATTTACTTTAACACTTCCAACAGTGGTAGTACCAGTGCTTACACTCGAAACCGTAAATGAGCCAACCGCAGCCACGCCTGTAATGGCCGAACCCACATAGCGCGGATAGACATAAGCACCGGAGCGCGTTGATTTGCAGGTGGTCAGTGCTGTGTTACTGCACCAGCGCGACTTGGCCGGAAAGCTATAACTGACACCAGCTACAGTTGTTGGCGTTGAAGATAATACACAATTGACTAGCTCTGACTCACTACAATACTCTGTTGGCACCACTGAGTAATAGTACGGCGCGCCCGTCACTTTAATTACACTGGCTAGCATAAGAGCCGTCATCTGCTGATCTGGCACCCCTAAAGTACGCCCATATTTAAAGGTTGCGTTTGGGTAAAGATAGTCACTATTTTTACGGCATACAGTAGTGTTAGTCAGTTCACTGGCACTAGGGTTTTGCTTAGTGCACCAAACACGGTCAGGGTAGCTCGTTGTGAGATCCACATAATTGGCTGTTGCCAGTAATTGTGTAGTATTTTGCTTATTGTAAGAGTCTGTTCTTACATTAGTTGGTGTAGATTGGTCACCTCTACTTGTGCCATCTGCATTCACACCGGGTGTATAGCGAATCGCCGGATTGTAATACTGACTGTTCATATCACTATTCATAAAAGGTACATCGCCCACCACGCACATATCCAGTACACGTGTTGTACCACTCACCACACCGGGGAACACATCTCCTAGTGTGCCGGATGACCCCGATGTACCATCATCACCACTATCACGGCAGTTTTTATCATTAGTGGCTGGGCTATTAAAAATGTCACTAATGTAATCCGGCGTATAGTCTTGCCCCATACTGCCAGAGTTATCCAAAATAAACATCAGGTTAGGCAGCACATTAGTGGTTGTAGCATTTGCCAAAGGTACAGTGGCTAAATCAACCGTGGCAGCATGTACCGATATCGGCAATATACCGCCTAAAAGTAACAAACCAACTATTGAAAAAGATGTTAACAAGGACTGTAAGTAGTTTTTCATGATTTAATCCTAATAAACAAATGCTTGCGTAAAACTAAGTGTATTTCTGGGACCTGTTACCCTTACTGTCACTCTGTACATTGGTTCATCACCCACACTAAACTCTGGGGTACCAAGAGTTTTATAATCTCCTGTGGCGCTTGAGTTTGGTAGGGTTGATGAGCCACCCAACAAACACTTGTCTTTTGCAGTGTATAACCCAGTAGTGGGCAACACCGTACCGGCTACACACATTCTCTCTACAACATAACTGATAGTATTGCCGCTAGTGTCCTTACCCGCAACAATACCTGCACCAGAAGCCAAACTATAACCAGTGGTAAAGCGCGTCTTTGCATCATCTTGAGGTGATGCATAATAACCATTATTCACGTTATCATTATTGATGGCTGCTGTTTGATTAGCAGCCAACCACCTAATGGCGGTTTCAACGCCCGTATCTGCTGATGCAGTTGCTGATTGTTTAAAAGCCAAATTACCCGCAATTAACGTATTGGTATCCACCGACCGAATCAATGCCACTGCAGCAAGCGACATCACGACGAGTGCGATGAGCGCAAAAAACAGTACCACACCATCTTGTTTAGATATGCTGTTCTGAGTTCCACCTGCTTGCCGTAGTTCAGCAGAAAAAACGCCAATGTTATTAAGTGAGCTCATGGTTAATTTACTCATAATACGTTTTTTGACCAAATAATATTACGCAGCGGAATCATGGTTTCATAAACGCGATAGCGATAACGTTGCCAATCTGCAATAGTCGTCAAGTTAATGACTGGCGCCGGCGAGCCAGCTTCGTCAGGCCAGGCAACTGGGGCATTTAAGGTGACTACTTCTTTTTCCAGCTGTCCATTTCTAGCCACCACAGCCACACGTACGGCCTTAATGCGATTTCTATTGGCAACAGATAGGCCAGCCGCAGCCCAGATACCGCTCGCATCAACCCAGGATGTCACCCTATTATTATTTGCAGTGTCCGAAATACCATACTGTGCCTGAATGTTCACAATTTCTGCCACACTAGGCTGGCCATTGCGCTCAAGCATACCGTTATTAACACCATAACCAACGGCACCCCAATTACCCAAGCAGAACAAGCTCGCGCCAGCCCTTGCAGTATTCGCTACCTTGCCACCGCCATCAACAGCGACAGTAACTTTGGTGGTGGTAGTAACAGCTTTGATCTTTGTCATTGCACAAACACCCTGATTCACAATCATAGCGACGTGGTTAATCTTGCACCCCATGTTGTTATCAACGGAAATATTCATCAGTGGGCTCGACACAGTTGGGTTACTAGAGATCAGTGAAGAAACTCCGCCCATAGGTGCATCACCATAACGTACAGTAATTTGATCACTACCTGTACCGCCATCAACTATCGCAATCGGGAACATATCAAAGTCCTCAACAAATGGGGTGTCTGGATCATCGTACGAAGGTGATGGATTACACTGCATAGGTGAACCTATAGGATTAATTTCTGGCAAACCGAATCCTGCTATTTGAACGTCACGCTGAATATTGAAAAGCGCAATATTGCCGTTAGTTTGCGCATCTGCCGTGCCGGTAGTGCTGCGTTTTTGACCCTCAAACACTGAGAAAACCTGCATAATCACCAGAGTAACCAACATGCCGATGATTAGACCAACCATAATCTCAACCAAACTGAACCCTGCCTGATAAATACTGACAGATTTGCATTTGCAACCATCGAGAAACAGGATATGCGCACTATTTCTTCTTTTAATATTCGTTAGCATCTAAAAAGCCTCTGATTAAATATTCATCAATTGCAGATTAATTTGGTAAAACTTTAACAATTGAAGCATTCATCACCACATTATGCTGCTCTGAGTCACCCGGAGCCTGCCACGTTACGGTCACCACAAATTGATTTAAATTTGGCTGCGTCACTGTGCGCTTACCGTTAGGTAACCCAGACACTGCCGTCTGATTCTCTAGATAGTTAATCGCATTATCAGAATCAGCCCACATTTGGCCTACCCTTTGCTGTGCCACATAACTCGCATCTGCCCGATACTTGGCATTACTGGTATTGCTTAACATAGATGCCTGCAAGCCAACCAATGCAAGAATACCCATAGAAAAAATTACAATAGCAATCAATGCCTCAAGCAACATTGCCCCTCGTTGCGCTTTACCACTATTAACATTGGCACAAGAGCGTTTGTTCAAAAAAATTTGACTATTGTTCACCTTATACCTCTTACACATTTAGCACTTACGTGAATCGTCTGAGGATTGGGCTACAGCAGGATCACACATTCGGATATTTCCCCCAACGCCAACCGTAATACGTAGAGCCCGGCTGCCAGAGACAGCCGTAGAGTCAATGTCAACAGATGTAAATGACGCTGGGGTGATGGAGCCCAAATTACTAAAAACAACAGAGGTTTGTGCAGCAGGCGTTGTTAGAACAGTAATATTGGCGGTCGAGCCTTCGCTTTGACTACGGCTCTGTATGGTAGCAGGGCACTCGTCAACACCATCACCATCAGAATCTCCCACGGCGACAACACAACCCACACTCCATCCAGAGTTACCAGAAAAGGCAAACTGAACTTGCGCATTACGCTTAACAGACTCCGCACGCGCAATTTGCAAACCATTTTGAATAGACTCAGCAGCACTACGAATGCGCGTATTTTCTATCCAATCGCGATAGCTGGAAGCACCTAACCCTGCCAACACTGCGATTACAGCAACCCCAATCAGCAGCTCCACCAAACTATAACCTAGTGTACTGCGCATTTGGGATTGCGTTAACATGAAGCACCCTTACTTGTTATCCAGCAGTTACCAGTAACACCATCATATTTTGAAGACTTAACATTGTTCTGATCAACTGTATATTGGAAATTAGCCATATCTCCCAAACCATCTGCAACTAACACAAAAGCGTTAGCTGTTGCGCTACTGCAACTGTAAGAAAAATATTTTGCGCCACTTGCTGGTGCGCATGCACCCCCAACATAAGTACGGTTATCCTGATAATACTGTTCCATCCTTACTTTCAGGTTTGCCAGAGTAGAGGTAGCTTCAGCTGCTCTCCCTTTTCTGACGTAATCGGAATAACTTGGCAATGCAATAGAGGCCAAGAAACCGATAATCGCAACCGTAATCATGAGTTCCACTAAGGAGAAACCCCGTTGAGTAGCATGTGACCGACGACAATGACCTGATTTATCTAACAAAATATTCATAGCAATTTTCCTTTTTCCCTTAGCGTGAATCCTCTGCTTAATTATTGGCTATGTCTATTGGCATCCGACAAATGGTAAATTTAGCCTAACAAACGGTTATTGCTATCAATTTATAGGATCTTACCGCCTTTTGTACCAAGCTAACGACAGGTAAAAAATGGTAGAATAGCGACTTAATTTTCTGGACTTAAGATGCGTTATCACATTGCAAGCTCATAGATAACCAACAAAAGGCTGATTACAATGCGCGAAAAACTGATTATATTTCTGCTGATTGCAAGCAGCGCACTAAGCGCATGCGGCACCAAAGGCCCGCTGTATATACCGGAGAAGGCATATCCGCAACCGACCACGCCTAGCAAATAAACCCGGCATTTTAAACCTCTATCGTTAAGACATTACTGTGAATACTTTTACACTTAAAAACAACGTGCTGCATGCAGAAGATGTAGCACTGACACAAATTGCAGAAAACTTTGGCTCACCTTGCTATGTATACTCTAAAGCCACACTGAGCCAGGCTTTTGAGCGCTTTAGTGCTGGTTTTAAAGATGCGAATCATATAGTTTGCTTCGCCGTAAAATCCAACCCTAGCCTTGCGATCTTAAACTTGTTTGCAAAGCTTGGCGCTGGTTTTGACATCGTATCCGGCGGTGAGCTAGCGCGGGTGATTGCCGCTGGTGGCGATCCGAAAAAGGTGGTGTTTTCTGGTGTAGGTAAAACTGCAGAGGAAATGCATGCGGCGTTGGAAGCTGGTATTTTTTGCTTTAACGTGGAGTCAGCCAGCGAGCTGGTGCGCCTCAACGACGTAGCAGCAGCTATGGGCAAAATCGCGCCGGTGTCATTGCGCGTAAACCCTAACGTGGATGCAAAAACCCACCCTTACATTTCTACTGGTTTGAAAAACAATAAATTTGGCGTGGCATACGAAGACGCGTTAAATATTTATTTACAAGCGGCCGCCATGTCCAATATCGCCATTCACGGTGTAGATTGCCATATCGGCTCACAAATCACCGAGCTATCTCCATTTTTAGATGCGTTTGACCGTGTACTAGCGCTGGTAGATGCACTAGCTGAGAATAATATTCAGATTCAGCATATCGACCTAGGCGGCGGCATCGGCATTTGTTACAGCGATGAAACACCACCGGAATTCACCGCTTACGCAAAAGCCATGCGTGAAAAACTAGGTAAGCGCGATGTGAAGTTGGTATTCGAACCTGGCCGTGCATTAGTGGGCAATGCCGGTGTGTTAGTTACTAAAGTTGAGTATATTAAACAAACTGAAACCAAAAACTTTGCGATTGTAGACGCGGCCATGAACGATCTAATGCGCCCAGCACTATATGACGCTTACCATGATATTCAGGCAGTAAAACCACGCGATGAAGCCGCTGTGAACTATGAAATCGTTGGGCCAGTATGTGAGAGTGGTGACTTTTTAGGGCACGACAGGGAGCTGGCCTTACAAGAGGGGGATTTGTTGGCCATCATGTCTGCAGGTGCATATGGCATGAGCATGTCTAGCAACTACAACACGAGACCGCGCGTTGCGGAAGTCATGGTAGATGGCAGCCAATGCCACTTAATTAGAAAGCGCGAACAAATTGTAGACTTGTTCGCGAACGAAAGCATTTTACCGAACGGCTAAATGCCTAACACACTCCACCGTTAGCTGATTAATACCTAACGGTGGTGATAATAAAAAAAGCGAAGATAAATCTTCGCTTTTTTTATTATTGCTTAGTCAAAAATCACTGTCTTGTTTGCGTATAGCAAAATACGGTTTTCAATATGCCAGCTCACCGCTTTGGACAGCACCACGCGCTCTAAATCTCGCCCTTTCTGAATCAGGTCTTCGACTTGGTCACGATGCGAAATACGGTCGATGCCTTGCTCAATGATTGGGCCCTCGTCTAGCACTTCAGTCACATAGTGGCTGGTTGCACCAATCAATTTAACGCCGCGCTCAAAAGCGCGGTGATATGGACGCGCGCCAATAAAGGCCGGCAAGAATGAGTGGTGGATATTGATAATACGCTGTGGATAACGTGACACAAAATCTGGTGACAGAATCTGCATATAGCGCGCTAGCACGATTAAATCAATGCCGTAATCTGCAAACAGTTTAAATTGCGCAGCCTCAGCCTGTGCTTTGTTGTCTTTATTGACTTCAATATGGTGAAAATCAATGCCATAAAATTTAACGAGACTTTCGGTATCACGGTGATTACTAATCACTAATGGAATTTCACAGGCCAGCTCGCCACTTTTGTGTCTATGCAACAAATCAGCTAAGCAATGGTCATACTGCGATACCATAATGGCAACGCGCGTTTTATGCTGAGACAACTTAAGCTGCCACTGCATACTGAATTTATTGGCAACCACAGAGAATGCCTGATCAAAGCTGGCTTCATCCAGATTAAAACCAGTGAGATCCCATTCCACACGCATTAAAAATAGATTATTTTCCGCATCTTGATGCTGGTCTGCGTGTAAAATATTGGCATTGTGCTGAAGTAAGAAATCAGCAATGGCTGCGACAATGCCTTTAGTGTCTGGGCAAGTAATCAGTAAGGTTGCAGTATTTTTCATAGTAAAAATTTATAATCTAGCTAATTCCGGCATTAAACGACGCCGACTTAACCGTCAATATTTTTAAAGTTAATTATTTTAAAAGAAGCAATTATACCTGATGCGCTTAGCGCCTGATGCAATTTGAATGTGGATGATATATGAACACTGAACAATCTACGCCTAATCAGCAAATCCTAGGCGATATAACACCGAATGATGCAGCGATTGTGCTCGCTAATCCTCGCGGTTTTTGTGCAGGCGTTGATCGTGCCATTATTATTGTGGAACAGGCACTAGAGAAATTTGGGGCGCCTATTTATGTGCGCCACGAGGTTGTGCATAACAAGTTTGTCGTCGATGAGCTGCGTGCCAAAGGCGCCGTATTTGTTGAAGAGCTGGACGAGATCCCTACCGGTAGCATCGTGATTTTTAGCGCGCACGGCGTATCTAAAGCGGTAAGGGCAGAAGCAGAGTCACGCGGGCTCACTGCCTATGATGCCACTTGCCCGCTGGTGACCAAAGTGCATATAGAAGTAGAAAAAATGCGCAAAGCCGGCATGGAAATCGTGATGATAGGGCACAAAGGCCACCCTGAAGTTGAGGGCACCATGGGACAAGTTGAGCAAACAGGCAACAGCGCCAGCAATACTGGCATGTATTTGGTAGAAACCCCGGAAGACGTTGCCGCGTTGACCGTGAGGGACCCGGCCAAGCTGGCTTACGTCACGCAAACTACGCTCTCGATGGATGATGCGGCGCTCGTTATCAACGCACTCAAGGCTAAATTCCCACAGATTAACGCGCCGAAGAGTGATGACATTTGCTACGCCACACAAAACAGGCAAGATGCGGTGAAAATCATGGCACAAGACTGTGATCTTGTAATCATTGTAGGTTCACCTAACAGCTCAAACTCCAACCGCCTGCGCGAAGTAGCAAAGAACCAAGGCATTGAAGCCTACATGGTAGATAACGCCAGCTACTTAAAACCAGAATGGCTAATTAACAAGAAAAAAGTTGGGGTGTCTGCTGGTGCATCTGCGCCTGAAATTTTGGTGCAAGAAGTTATCGCACAATTACAAAGCTTTGGTGCAGGCCAGGTGCAAGAATTACAGGGCGTGGTGGAGAGCGTAGTGTTTCAACTGCCAAAAAACCTGACCAGCGCAGCTAAAACCAATTCAGCCAAGTCACCCTCTAACCATTAATGCAACTCGCACCAGCCTTGAAAACCTACAAAACCCCAGTTTCTGCACTTGTACTTATTTACACACCAGATTTAAAAGTATTAATCATGGAACGTGCAGACAAAGCTGGGTTCTGGCAATCGGTAACCGGCAGTATCGAAGGTGACGAAACACCGCAGCAAGCTGCAGCCAGAGAGCTAGCCGAAGAAACTGGCTTAGATGCAACACAATATACTTTGGAAGATTGGAACGTATCTAACGTATATGAAATTTACCCTCACTGGCGCCATCGCTATGCCCCTGGCGTCACTGAAAATCGCGAACACTTATTTGGCTTGATGCTACCAAGCGCCTTGCCCGTTACGCTAGCACCAAATGAACATTTGCAATATGAATGGGTCGATTGGCGCGAGGCTGCAAAACGGGTGTTTTCATGGACAAACGTAGATGCATTAAAAAGATTAGGTGAACGACATCAATTAACGTTATAAAATATGCGCTTTAGCGTGTGCACTTTTAGAAAATACTATGTCTACTGCAACCATACCAGCCGCCCCGATTAAATTCGAGAAATTTCAAGCGACAGATGACGCTGACTGCCAGCGCCGCATCATTGCCGCCAAAGAGAAATTAGGCAAACGCCTTGTTATTTTAGGTCACCACTACCAGCACGAAAGCGTGTATCGCCATGCCGATTACACTGGTGACTCACTTAAACTGTCACGCTACACTGAAAACCTAGACGCTGAATACATCGTATTTTTAGGCGTGCATTTCATGGCTGAAGTAGCTGACATTTTAAGCCGCCCAGAGCAAATTGCAATTTTGCCTGACCTTGCCGCTGGTTGCTCAATGGCGGACATGGCTAACCTTGCCAAAGTTGAGCGCAGCTACCGTGAGTTGAATAAAGTACTTAATTTTGATGAGCAAATCACGCCGATTACTTACATTAACTCTGCTGCTGACCTTAAAGCGTTTTGCGGTGAGCATGGCGGCATTGTGTGTACCAGCACCAACGCACCAAAAATTTTAGAATGGGGATTTGCACAGCGCGAAAAAGTATTGTTCTTCCCTGACCAAAACTTAGGGCGCTGGAGCGGTTATAAAATGGGCATTCCACTTGAGCAAATGCCAGTGTGGGACCCAGACCAACCGCTGGGCGGCTTAACCGTAGAGCAAATCAAAAATGCGAAAATTTTGCTGTGGAAAGGGCATTGCGCTGTACACCAGATGTTCCGCCTGCAGAACATAGAGAAATTCCGCGCCGAGCATCCGGATGGATTCGTGATTTCACACCCTGAAGCACCGTTTGAAGTTTGCCAGCACTCTGACTACGTGGGCTCTACTGAATACATCTTAAAAACCATCAGCGATGCGCCTGCCAACACTAAATGGTTAGTAGGTACTGAATTAAACCTGGTAAATCGCCTTGCCGAACAAATGAAGGCTGAAGGCAAACTAGTACAGTTTATGAGCCATGTAGTGTGCGAATGCTCTACGATGGCACGCATAGACCCGCAGCACTTGGCTTGGGTGCTAGAGAATTTGGTAGAAGGTAAGGTCGTGAACCAGATTAAAGTGCCCGCACATGAAGCCAAACTGGCGAAATTAACGTTAGACCGAATGCTAGCGGCCTCTTAGGCACACATACTAACGTAACTACTGCGTTGAGAGATTTTAAAAATTGACTTGTCCACTATGCAGCCCTACACCCCATGAAATCTTATGGCTGGATGACTTCTGCCGTGTAGTGTTGCTTAATGATGAAGATTACCCGGCTTATTGCCGTGTAGAGCTGCTAGCTCACGTTAAAGAAATGTCTGATTTAGCGCCGCAAGACCGCGCACGCGTGATGAAAGTAGTATTTGCGGTGGAAACTGCATTAAGAACAGCGCTTAACCCGGACAAAATCAATTTAGCCAGCCTAGGCAATAAAACCCCGCATATCCATTGGCATGTGATTCCACGCTTTGAGCATGATAAACACTTCCCCAACTCACATTGGGGGCAAGCGGTGCGCGAAAGCCACACCTCGCTGCTAAATGCGCAAACCAAACAAGCACTGGCCGATAATATGGGCACATTGATTGAATGTGTACTTGGTTCTAGTTAAATTGCCAACAAATTAACGCGTTTAAGCAACCTACCAATTTCCTTAGCTTAGACTAGCAAGCGCTCAACTACTTTGCCATTGATTAAGTGGCTTTCAATAATCTCATCAATATCATCGTTATCGACAAAGGTGTACCACACCGCCTGCGGGTACACCACCATCACCGGCCCGTCATTACAACGATCTAAACAGCCAGCACGGTTAATACGCACTTTACCCACGCCGTTCAGGTTAAGTTTTTTCACGCGTGATTTCATATGGTCAAAAGCCTGCTCAGCGCCATGATCCATACAGCAAGCGGCACCGCCTTCGCGCTGGTTAAGGCAGAAAAATACGTGGTGTTCGAAATGGCTAGTCATAATTTTCTCATATCAATTCTTAAGGCAACAACGGGGTATGTATTTTCAGACCAAGCAAAACCATGAAGATTTTTAATTTCTATTAGGTTGGAGCACAGACCGTGCACTTAAGTACAGCAAGTGAAAATAACAGAAATCAAACAGACAAAGTGCTTACTCTGTAGCCAGGCTTTCTTCTTTGGTAAATGTCCATGTTCTGGTGATGCTCAGCACGTCTATCTCTTTACGTACATCATCAGGAAACCTGGCGTAAGGCGCACCTAGCTCAACAATATGCCGTGCTGCGGCATCCAGTACTTTATGTCCAGAACTGCGGTTGACTTCTATAGACTCAATGCTGCCATCGGCTTTAATAGAAACCGTCATTTGCAGCTGACCATACAGTTTTAGGTTTTTTGCGGCTTCCGGATAGTTAAGATTACCAATTTTCTCTACTTTTTGGCGCCAGGCTTCTACATATAGTGCATAGCGATATTCCTGCGCGCGGCCACCCACAAATTTGCGTTTGGGTCGTTTTTGATACTCATCCTGTTGCTTGGCAATCAAGGCTTCCAAGCGATCCATCTCCAGCGCGGCAGCAGTTATATCTTGGATATTGACCTTCTTACTCAAATTCTCTTGAGGCGCGGCCTCGGCCTCAGTAGCGCTCACCTTTTGCACCGGTTGAGATTCAACCTTATGCGTGGCCTCTAACTGGGTCATTAATGCCTGCGCTTGCTTTTCCAGCGCAGCAACATTTTTTTTCGATTGCTTCTCTTCTGCTGGCTGCTCTGCCGACTTGGCTGCTTGCTTTGCGTTCACCACGGGCTTAAGCGTCACGTCTGCCTGCTGCTGTTTGAATGCAGGCAATGCGGTTTTCATCTGACGGTCTAAGTCCGTATTGCCGCCGCGGTCTAAATTGGCTTGTGCATAAACCTCGGTATTTTGCGGTTTTGACTTGGTTTTGGTATTAACCAACATCACCTCGAGCACTGGCAACTTATCACGAAACTTTTTAAGTTCAGGTTCAAAATGTATGCTGAGAATCACCAAATGCACCAGCAAAGAGATGCTCAGCGCAATGGTCATCACACGCATTGTTTTAATTTTTACAATGAGTGATACCAATGGATTTAACGCTGTTTTTGCTGGCTGCTTGCTCAAATGTTTACACTTCTTTTAACGCGTCGAGCAATTTTTGGTGAATGCCGCCAAAACCACCATTACTCATAATCAACACATGGTCCCCCGCAACCGCCACTTGCTTAATCGCAAGGATTAACTGCGTCAGGTCATCGTGCACTTGGGTTTTATTGGCGATGGGTGCAAGTGCGGCACTCGCATCCCAGCCTAAATTAGCTTGATAACAAAATACCATATCAGCCTGCGCCAAGCTGACCGGCAAGGCATTTTTCATCACGCCCAGCTTCATGGTATTAGAGCGCGGCTCTAATACTGCCAAGATGCGAGCTGTACCTACTTTAGCGCGCAAGCCAGCTATGGTGGTTTCAATGGCTGTAGGGTGATGCGCAAAATCATCATATACCACCACACCGCGACTCTCACCGCGCACTTCCATACGGCGTTTTACGTTCTTAAATTCGGTCAACGCTGCGATACTTACCTCAACCGCCACACCTGCGTGGCGAGCTGCCGCAATACTTGCCAACGCATTCATCCGGTTGTGCTCACCTAACAAGCCCCATGCCACGTGCCCTTGCATTTGGCCCTTGTAAATAACATCAAAGCTACCGTCGCCTTGCGCGTTAATGGCTTGCCAGTCATCATCCGTGCCAAACTTCTCTACAGGTGTCCAGCAGCCTTTTTCCAGCACGCGCTGCAAGCTATCCTCTTTACCATTGGCAACCACTAAGCCCTGCTGCGGTACAGTTCTGACCAAATGATGAAACTGCTTTTCAATCGCATTCAAATCATCAAAAATATCGGCATGGTCAAACTCCAGATTATTCAACACCGCAGTACGTGGGCGGTAATGCACAAACTTGGAGCGCTTATCGAAGAAGGCAGTATCGTATTCGTCCGCCTCAATCACGAAGAATGGCGATACGCTGTTTTTATCTTGCACTGGCACTTGTGGCAAACGTGCTGACACTGAGAAGTTTTCAGGCACCCCACCAATCAGGAACCCAGGCGCCAAACCTGCATACTCCAATATCCAGGCCAACATCGAGCTAGTTGTGGTTTTACCGTGCGTACCAGCCACTGCCAGTACCCATTTACCTTGCAGCACGTTCTCTGCCAGCCATTGCGGGCCTGAAATATACGGCAAGCCTTGATTTAAAATCGCCTCCATTAAAGGGTTGCCGCGCGACACCACATTACCAATCACGTAAATATCTGGATTAAGTGCGGTTTGCGATGGGTCGAAGCCCTCAATCAACTCCACCCCTTGCGCCTCTAGCTGTGTGCTCATTGGCGGATAAACATTGGCGTCACAACCTGTGACTTTATGCCCTGCGGCTTTAGCTAGCACTGCAATGCCGCCCATGAATGTACCGCAGATACCTAATATGTGAATATGCATAAAGTTATTTCAAAAAATCGATTAAAAATTGCAAGAGCTGAACAATCCCTCTTACTAAATGGTGCACACGTCCTGCTTCGTTATTAAAGATAAGATACGCAAAAAATGCTAACAAGCTTAAACCCAACACCCAGCCTAACAACCTTGCAAACTTACGCCTTTTATCACGGACAGGATGCTTTTTCTCCGCAGTCATTTCCATAAAGATAAAAGGCAAAATCACAGGTAAAGCGGCAACAGTCATAACAGTTAATAGGAAAAGAAGATTTTCCATATCTACTTACGCTAAGTTAGGTGCTAACCAACGCTCTAAATAGTCTTTAGTTAGCCCTCTACGCTTTGCCATATCTTCCAACTGATCTACGCCAATTTTATCCACACTGAAATATTTACTTTCCGGATGTGCAAAATAGAAACCGGAAACCGCGGCGCCTGGTGACATCGCAAATGACTCGGTCAGCGCCATGCCAATAGTCTCCGCTTGCAGCAACTTAAACATATCTGGCTTAACCGTATGGTCTGGGCAAGCAGGGTAGCCCGGTGCTGGGCGGATGCCTTGGTACTGCTCTTTAATCAGCGCCTCTTTACTTACGTTTTCATTCGGCGCATAGCCCCAGAAATCCACACGCACGCGCTCATGCATATATTCGGCAAACGCTTCCGCCAGCCTGTCGGCCAAGGCTTTGAGCATGATGCTGCTATAGTCGTCATGCGCATCTTCAAATTTCTTCTCGTGCTTTTCAATGCCCAAACCAGCCGTCACTGCGAACAAGCCGATGTAGTCCGGTGTACCTTTAGGTGCGATAAAATCTGCCAGACATTGGTTAGGGCGTGCAATGCCGTCTATCACCGGCTTCACAGTTTGCTGACGCATGCCGTAGTAGGTGAAAGCGATATTTTCACGCGTTTCATCGGTGTAGATCTCAATATCGTCATCCCCCACACGATTGGCCGGATGCAGAGCAACCACGCCGTTGGCGGTGAGCCAGCGACCATCGATGATTTTTTTCAGCATCACCTGCGCTTCATTGAACAGCTTAGTGGCCGCATCGCCCACTACCTCATCTTTTAAAATAGCAGGGTAGAAACCCGCCAAATCCCAAGTCTGGAAGAATGGCGTCCAGTCGATGTATTGGGCAATGATGCTGAGGTCTGTATTTTTAATCTCACGGCGGCCGATGAACTTAGGTTTCACCGGGGCATCCTCACCTGCAAACGAAAGGTCGGCTTTATTAGCGCGCGCTTCGGCGATGGTAAGCATAGGCGTGCCTTTTTTATTGGCATGCTGGGTGCGGGCTTTTTCGTAATCGGCCTGAATCTCGGCCAAATAAGCGCCGCGCGTTTCTGGCGTGAGCAGGTTTTGCATCACCGTCACAGAGCGTGAAGCATCAGCGACATAAACAATTGGGCCGTCATAATGCGGTGCAATCTTCACTGCAGTATGTGCACGTGAAGTAGTGGCGCCACCAATTAACAATGGCATTTTCTGTTCTTTAAAGTACGGGTCGCGCTGCATTTCACGCGCCACATGCGCCATTTCTTCCAGTGAAGGGGTAATCAAGCCGGATAAGCCGATAATGTCCGCATTCTCGGCTTTGGCCATGGCTAGAATCTCAGAGGCAGGCACCATCACGCCCATGTTCACCACCTCAAAGTTATTGCATTGCAGCACCACGGAAACGATATTTTTGCCGATGTCATGTACATCGCCTTTTACCGTCGCAATTACCATTTTGCCTTTAGGCTTAGCCACAATGCCGGTACGCGCTTCATCCGCAGCTTTTTCTGCTTCAATAAACGGAATCAAGTGCGCTACGGCCTGTTTCATCACGCGCGCAGACTTTACCACTTGCGGCAGAAACATTTTACCTTGGCCGAACAGATCGCCCACCACGTTCATACCATCCATGAGCGGGCCTTCAATCACATGAATCGGTCTGCCGCCAGCCGCCGCCACTTTTTGTCGGGCTTCTTCGGTATCTTCTACAATAAATTCGGTAATGCCATGCACCATGGCGTGGCTCAGGCGCTTTTCAACCGGCACTGGATTTTCTGGCGTGCCGCGCCATTCCAGCGTCGCCGCCTCTTTTTTGCCGCCGGCCACTAATGTACTGGCAATCTCAATCATGCGCTCGGTAGCGGCTAATGGATTATTGGGGTCAACCACACGGTTAAGCACCACGTCTTCCACGCGCTCTTTGAGTTCAGCCGGCAGGTCGTCATACACGCCCATCATGCCGGCGTTAACGATACCCATGGTCATACCTGCCTTGATGGCATGGTATAAAAACACGGTGTGAATCGCTTCACGTGCAGGGTCGTTACCCCTAAAGCTGAAGCTCACGTTGGATACGCCACCCGAAATTTTGGCATATGGCAGATGCTGCTTAATCCAGTGCGTGGCGTTGATAAAATCAACCGCGTAGTTGTTATGCTCTTCAATACCCGTCGCAATCGCGAAAATATTCGGGTCGAAAATAATATCTTCCGGCGGGAAATCCAGCTCTTTTACTAGCAAATCATAAGCGCGCTTACAAATTTCAATCTTACGCTCAAAGGTATCGGCCTGACCTTTTTCGTCGAACGCCATCACAATGGCAGCGGCGCCGTAGCGCTTACATAACCTCGCCTGACGTATAAACTCTTCTTCGCCTTCTTTCATGGAAATCGAGTTAACGACGGCCTTACCTTGCACACACTTTAAGCCTGCTTCGATCACCGACCATTTACTGGAGTCGATCATGATAGGCACACGCGCGATATCCGGCTCTGACGCAACCAAATTCAGGAAGTGCGTCATGGCTTTAATCGCATCCAACATGCCTTCGTCCATGTTGATATCGATGACCTGCGCACCGTTTTCTACCTGCTGGCGCGCCACGGTCAGCGCTTCATCGTACTGCTCATTGATAATCAAGCGCGCAAAGGCTTTGGAACCGGTCACATTGGTACGCTCGCCTACGTTCACAAATAGCGAATCATCATCGACGACGAACGGCTCTAAGCCAGACAGCTTCAAGGTGCGCGGCAACGCTGGAAGCTGACGTGGTGGCAAGTCTTTAATTTCATTGTAAATGGCATTGATATGGTCTGGCGTAGTACCGCAGCAGCCGCCAGCGATATTCAAGAAGTTACTCTGCGCGAACTCTTTGACCAAACTTGAGGTGACGTCCGGCGTTTCATCAAAGCCTGTGTCGCTCATTGGGTTGGGTAGGCCAGCATTGGGGTAGATACATACATAAGTATCCGCAACCGAAGACAACTCTTCTACATAAGGGCGCATTAAAGTAGCGCCTAATGCGCAATTCAAGCCGATGGTGAGCGGCTTTGCATGGCGCACAGAGTGCCAGAACGCTGTTACCGTTTGGCCGGATAAAATACGACCAGATGCATCGGTCACCGTGCCGGAAATCATAAGAGGCAGGGTATAACCTACCTCTTCAAAGAAAGCATCAATCGCGAATAGTGCGGCTTTACAGTTAAGCGTATCAAAAATGGTTTCTACCATTAAGATATCAGCACCACCTTCAACCAGTGCACGCGTTTGCTCTAAGTAAGCATTCACCAACTGATCAAAGTTCACGTTACGTGCGGCGGGGTCGTTCACGTCAGGCGAAATAGAAGCGGTTTTAGGAGTCGGGCCTAATGCGCCAGCCACAAAGCGCGGCTTATCTGGCGTGCTGTATCTAGTGCAAGCCGCTTTCGCCAATTTGGCTGCCTCTACGTTCATTTCATACACGAGATGCGCCATATGGTAGTCATCTTGTGCCACAGCCGTAGCACCAAACGTGTTGGTTTCAATGATATCAGCACCGGCAGCTAGGTACTTTTCGTGAATCTCTTGAATAATGCCAGGCTGGGTTAAGGTCAATAACTCGTTATTGCCTTTTACAAACAACTCGCGCTCGCCGGCAGGAGCTTTAAAATCAACAAAGCGCTCGCCACGATAGTCCGCTTCTGTCAGCTTATATTGCTGAATCATGGTCCCCATCGCGCCATCTAAAATCAGGATGCGCTGCGCTAATAAAGCGCGTAATTGGGTTTCTATCGGGGAAGGTGTTAATTGAGCCATGAAAATCAGTCGTTAAAATTTTCTCAATTTTATCATGCAAGTATCAGGTTGCTAAATCTAGTTCTACACTTCACCACGCCTATATTGCACAGCCTCGGCAAGGTGCCCAGGTTTAATCTCAGCGTCCCCTGCTAAATCGGCAATACTACGTGCAACTTTTAAGATACGGTGATAAGCGCGTGCAGATAAATTAAGGCGTGATATCGCAGTTTTTAATAAAGCCAAACCGGCCGCATCAAGCTGACAGTAGGCATCAATTTCTGCACTGCCAAGCGCAAAGTTCGCTTTACCTTGGCGTTGCAGTTGTATATCGCGTGCTTTTTCAACGCGGGCACGAATGGTCTCGCTTGCTTCTGCATCGGCAACTTTAGTAAGCTCATCCTCTTTTAAGGCTGCTACTTCTATGTGTAAATCTATACGATCTAACAGTGGGCCGGAAATTTTTCCTTTATAACGAGCAACCTGATCTGGCGTACAACGGCACTTATTGTTGAAATGCCCTAAATATCCGCACGGGCAAGGGTTCATGGCAGCGATTAACTGAAATTGGGCTGGAAAATCAGCCTGACGTGCCGCACGCGAAATAGTAATATGGCCGCTTTCCAAAGGCTCACGCAACACCTCCAGCACTTTGCGGTCAAACTCGGGCAGTTCATCTAAAAATAAAACGCCACGATGCGCTAATGAAACTTCACCTGGACGCGGCACACCGCCGCCGCTGTCAAATCCAAATTTATATGAGAAGATGACATAAATTGTACATAAATAAACGAGAATGAACGCCAATCCTAAGCACTCCGTTAGAAAAATTCCAACTTCTTTTCGAAGTATAACAGGCGTTATGCCCACCTCGAAAAATGGAAGTCAGCAATTTGAATCTACATTAGAACGTGATCTTATGTATATTTTAAAGTTTGACTTCCAAGTTGACCAGTTTATTGCTCAACCCGTCACAATTAACTACATAGATAAGCTTGGCACTCCCAGAACATATACACCCGATCTAATTATTTATTACCGCCAAGACTTACCTGAATCAAAAACAAAAAGACCTACCCTTTGTGAAGTAAAGTACAAAGATGACTTATGTCAGAATTTTCGTGAGTACCACCGAAAATTCAGGGCAGCTATGCGTTACGCAAAAGAAAGGGAATGGTCATTTAAAGTTTACACCGAAGAGCACATTCGAACACCCTATCTGGCAAACGCTAAGTTTCTACTTCCTTATTTAAATATCCAAGCCGATGAAGCAATGTTAACCAGCATACTTACCAGACTTGAGGACATGAGAGAAACAGATCCTCAAAACCTTATAGCCTCGATGTTTTCTGACAAATGGAATCAAGCAAAGCTATTACCTTATTTATGGTACTTAATAGCATTAAGATCTATTGGCACAAATCTTATGCAACCGCTTACTATGACAAGCAGAATATGGCACAAATATGAATAAGGTCATTTCAAAACCAATTAAATTACTTCCTGGGGCTACTGTCACTTATAAACAGTCACAATTTGTGGTTACCGACATTCTTGACCTTGAGTCTGTAATTGCAAAAAACCTTGATACTCAAAAATCTCAACGTATTCTGGTCAAAGACATTTCCTCAGACAATGTTGTTGCTCATAAGCAAAACCCGAATAACCTTGAAGTTATCACCGATGAAGATTGGCAAGAGGCGAATCGTCGATTCTCAATAATTAAGCCAATTATAGAGGCTGGTAGAGGGCGTAGAGTTATAACAGTTAAGCAAGCATCAGAACAAAATGATGTCAGTCAGGCTACATTATATAGATGGCTATCAAGCTATGAGCAAGAGCAGCGCATTTCATCATTGATACGCCCTACACGCAAGGATAAAGGTTTAACTAGGATTGATAAAAATGTTGAAGAAATCATCACCAAACAAATCAACACCTCATTCTTGTCCGAAGAACGGCCGACGCCTACTCATGTTTGGAAACTGATTAAATCTGAATGTTTAGCACAGGGTTTACCAATTCCGCATGCTAATACAATTCGGAACAGAATTGGACTTTTGTCAGAAGAGTTAAAAATTTCTAAACGCCATGGTAAAGAGGCTTCAAGAAACAAATTTAGGCCAACGCTTGGTAGTTTCCCAAACGCTGACTATCCACTTGCAGTTGTACAAATAGACCATAGCCCGATGGATATTATCGTAGTTGACGATGTTAATCGTGAGCCGATAGGGAGGCCTTTTTTAACTTGTGCGATAGACGTTTACAGTAAAGTTGTCGTCGGTTACTACATTAGCCTAGATCCTGTTGGTGCATTATCTACAGGTTTATGCTTATCCCACGCCATACTTCCAAAAGAAGCCTGGTTAGCAAAAATGGATATCACAACTTCTTATCCAGTGTGGGGAAAAATGAAAGTTATTCACTCCGATAATGCTAAGGAGTTTCATGGAAAAATGCTTGCACGTGCCTGCAAAGAACATAACATTACTATCGAGAAAAGGCCTAAGGGCCAGCCACAATATGGCGGCCATATAGAAAGAGCTTTTGGCACCTACATGAGAGAGATTCATAACTTGCCAGGCACAACTCGATCAAATGTAAAAGACAAAGGTTCGTACGATTCCGAAGGTAAAGCATGCATGACCCTAGAAGCGCTAGAACAATGGTTTGCAATATTTATAGTCGAGTGTTATCACCACCAAGCCCATCAAGGGAATCAAGGTGTCTCACCAATAGTGGCTTATGAACGAGGCCTTTTGGGCGACAGTACTCGACCAGGAATTGGTCTGCCTGAAAGAATTGCTGACGAGTACAAACTAAAATTAGATTTCATGCCATTTGAATTACGGACAGTACAAGAATATGGAATCCTATTAAACGATATCTTTTACTACCACGATAGCCTTAAAAGATGGATACATTCAACCGATCCAGAAGATAGAAAATCGAAATTAAAATTTGTTTGCCGATATGACCCAAGGGACTTAAGTAAAATCTTTTTCTATGAACCTGATAATGAACAATATATAGAGGTACCTTATAGCGACATCACAAAACCTCCAATAAGCATATGGGAGTTACGCGCCGTTAAAAAGAAAATTAAAGAAGATGGCCACTCAACAGTCAATGAAGAGTTGATATTCACTGGGCTCAGACGTATGAATGAGATTGTTGAAAGAGAACACAAAAAAACCAAATCTGCTCGCATACAAAAAGCTAAACAGACTCGTTGGATAAAAGCCAAAGAACATACTACCAAGTCAGAGGCTCTGCCTGTTCAACCTCAAAAAGGGCTTGGAGATATTGATGATATCTTCTCAAAAACAATACTGCCCTTCGAAGATATCGAGGAATCAGCATGAGCACAGTAAGTCATCTATCCAAAACCGCACAAGAAAATCTAAATTTAAGTGATGAGGAACGCATTGAATACATACTCAAGGATCGTTGGGTAGGCTATGAACGAGCCAATGAAATTATTGCTAAGTTAGAAGATTTATTGGTTCATCCTAAGATTGGCCGTATGCCAAACATGTTGATTGTCGGAAACACCAACAATGGTAAAAGTAGATTGGTAAAACACTTTGTAGAAAAACATCCGGCGATAGACAACCCTAGCGGCAGCGGGATTAAAGTACCCGTTTTATATATTGAAGCCCCAGACAATCCTAACTTGTCTCACTTCTACAGCATCATATTAGATCGATTATTTGCAAGACATAAATACAATGACAAAGTAGAAGTAAAGCAAGAGCAAGTAATTCACATTCTTAAACAAGTTGATTTAGGCATCATTGTTATCGACGAGATGAATAACCTAGTAGCAGGTTCAGCAACACAACAGCGTATTTTCCTCAATTCAATAAAATACCTAGGTAATCAATTACAAAGACCGATTGTAGGAGTTGGTACCCAGGACGCATTACGGGCGATACAAACTGATGAGCAACTATCCAATCGCTTCCTACCTGAAACACTTCAAAGATGGAGTCTTAACGAACAGTTTCTAAGACTGCTAGCAAGTTTAGAAAGAATCATTCCACTAAAGCACGCGTCCAATTTAACTGAAAGGGCGATAGCTACGAAGTTATACGCAATGTGTGAGGGTACCATTGGAGAACTATCAATGTTAATTAATGCTGCCGCAATCTGGTCGATTAGAAATCCGTCTCCACACAAACAGGAAAGCATTACTATCGAGGCTCTTAATTCCTGCGGCTATAGTCCCCCATCCACAAGAAAAAGTGCAGCCCTCAAACTATGAGTAACGAGATTGGCTTGAGCGGTACGCTTTGGCCAATCCATCTAAAACCTTATCCAAATGAAATTCTATCTTCGTGGATGGTGCGTTTAGCTCATGCTAATGGACTAAAAGTACAAACGTTTTATTCCTTGGCTCTTGGGCGTAATAGGAATATATGGAACCGTGACATAGATAAGTTTGCCCCTGACTGGCTTTTAGAAACTCTATCGACATTCACTGGAACACCCTATAAGAACGTATTCAATACCACTTTAAGATCCTATGAGGGAGTGTTGTATGAGAAACACCAGCCTTGCGGAAATACCCAGTGGATTAATCCGCTAGGTGTTTACCACCGCATTCATAAAGACTTTGGTTTGCAGTTCTGCCCTATATGCCTAGCCCAAGATGAACATCCCTATTATAGGAAATTCTGGCGCTTAGGTTTTTATACAGAATGTGAAAGACACCACATCATTCTTCATGATCGATGCCATCAGTGTGGTAAAGCCATTAACTTCCACAGAGTTGAATTGGGGCACAAATCTTGGATAAAACCTAAGTCATTATCAGCTTGTTATGAATGTGATTTTGATTTACGCCTATCGCCAAAAGTTAAAGTGGAGTGTACTGATTGGCAGACCACCATCATATACAGGACCCTATTAGACTTTCATGAAATAGGCTGGGGCATTACAGACAGGCTAACTTTTAATTACTCTCATCAATTATTCGATGTATTGAGACATTTATGTGGGGTCTTATCTTCAGAAAAATCACGCCTACTTCTAAATGATATTAAGAAAGAATTGGGAATAGACTCCTACAATCTGAATACCAACCTCGCAGATAGCTTTGAGAGCTGCAGCGTGATAGATCGACATGTTTTAATGCTATGTTCTTTGTGGTTGATTCTTGAATGGCCCAATCGCTATTTAAAAGCGATAGCTTCTTATCGACTTAAATATTCATTTCTAATTCACCTGCATCCTTACCTACCTTATTGGTATCAGCAAGTACTACAAGGTACGAAACAGAACGTCTACTCACCTAATACTGAAGAGATGAAAAATGCAGCCAATTTTTTATTAAAAACCGAAAAGAAAGTAGGGATTACGAAAATATCTAGGGTTTTAGGTTATAGGACATTAAAAAGATAACTTATCCTAATACCACCCACATAAAAATCCGACTATCAAAACCAATAAAACAACCCGCACTATTCCTGAAGATTTTTGTTTACAGTTTTGATCGATACTTAATGGCAAGTCAGAATTTACAACAGGAGCACCACAGCTCGGACAAGATAATGCTTTAGACGAGATTTCTTTTTGACATTCACTAAACGCTATTAAAACCAGCTAACCCACCTTTAAATTTTTCATAAATACTCTAATAATTGATTGTTTCGGTAAGTCCAGAACGCATCGAGAACCTGTTATATGCATCAATCTTCTCTAACTCGACCTGGAAAGGTTTTTTGTTATAGACATTTTCTCTTAACCATTCAATTTCGTTATCCAAACCTGTAAATATAATAACGATGGACCAAAGTTTTTTCTCTCCATTCCAGCGATAACCTCTCCCTTTTAAGTTATCTTTAGTATCAAATTTAGAATTAATCGCAGACACCTTAAGCTCTTTGGCTCTAGCATTGTCTAATAATCTCTTCATCGCTAGCTCACCTGACTCTGGTAATTTTTTTTGCAATACCTCAAGTAGGGCATGACAGTCATTAGAGGCACGATGGCCTACATAATGGAAACCATAACGATAAGCTAGGAACTCCAACTTTGCCCCTCCCAACCCTTCCTCATTCCAATTTATCTGAGAAAAAGAACATGCCCAAGCTTTGTCTTTAAAAAACGGAAACCTGGCTTCTACAAAAGCTCTATCGAATTTAGCGTTATGAGCAATAATCAATGATGCTTCTGCTATAAAAGTCTGAACCGTTTCCTCATCAATATGATGACCGTTTACCATATCATCAGTAATACCATGTACCTTAGTAGACTCTGGAGGAATGGACACTCCGGGATCCTCTAGCTCATCATAAGTATCTAAAACACGATAAGCTTGCCCTGTCTCTGGACAATACTCAAACAAAACCATCCCAAGTTCAATAATTCGATCATTCGCATAATCAAAACCAGTAGTTTCTGTATCTAAGATAATGGCTTTGATTAGATTGGTTGGTGGGGTAGATTCTGAGTAGTTAAGACGAGAAGTAAATTCTTTTGTAAATCTATAGCCATACTGATTTAGCTCTTCTAAAAGCGACTCTATTTCGAGTTGATCTCGCATCAAAAACTTTCTAGATTAATTTTAAATTTATATCTCTCAGACATAGTTTTATTACTGGTCATTCACAAAAAAGTCTGTAAACGAAATAAGATAGCTATTGAGCCAATAAAAGTTTCAATACGAAAGCCAAGTTCCAAACAACTAAAGCCAAAAGTAGATATATAAATCCAATGATAAAAAGTGCTGTGAATAATGCACATCTTCTATTCTTAATAGGTTCTATAAAACCAGTATTATTATCTTCCCTTGAAGTGTAGTTTTGTAAAACCTTAAGCCACTTTGTACTTTCATTGTATGACAAATGCGCATCACTAATATGTGTAACGAGTTGGAGCAAGAAAGAAACCATTAGGTAACTCGCCATAAACTTCATGAACATTGAGAATTGATTGCTACTTAGGATTGTATCTAATTTATCTTGATCAAATTTTCCAATGAATGAGAATCCAAGAAACACTAGAATGCCTAGAACATCACGAGTCAATGACGATACTAAATCTCTTACCTTTGCAGCATACAAATCTGCTTGCGACTTCATATCCTTCATGAGTTCGCGCATTTCTTTATGGTATGCATCTTTCCTATCTAAAATCACGAAAGAGTAGCTATCGACAGCTTGCTTGAGAGCCTCTGCCAAGCTTTCCTTCATACCCTCTAATAAACTGTGAGAGGGTATGATGTCTATCGACAATCGATCTGTAATTAATTTAAGTCTAGTTTCAGGGCGCTGATCATAAACCCACAAAACAGCGTCGATTAATGTAGGCAAAAAAGAACTGACATCTATATCTTTAGTGATCGGAAGAGAAATAAGTTTTGTCCCCCGCAAAGTTGCCTGCAGTTTATTCTCTACTCGGTTAAGCTCTTGTACGAGACATGCTGATAGCACCATTGCACACAGCTTAGCCATAGCTTTTGCCGAGGCCTGCTCGAGGTCACCCCATGTGAGTACCCAACCCTTAGGGCAAACCACCATTAAACAATCAGAGTTTATATGGATAAGTTTGTGTACTTTAGATGATGATGGAAGATCAATGTCTTCTATATCACTAAGTTTTGATACATCAGAATCTAGCGGAACAACCCAAAGCGAGGGCCCGCCATAGGCTTGTACCAAGTCAGCAACAAAAATAGTGGTTGGTTCAGAAAAATCCGGATCAAAATTTGAGTTCTTAATAAACGGATCAACATCTAATACCCAATCAATAAACCTATTAATTGATAAAAAAATGACTTTTTGGTCATTTTGTCTACTAAATAATAAATCAGTAAGAGAGCCTTTACCTAATGTGATACTCCATGGCTCGTTTATGAAGTCTGTAAAGTCTCCACGATCTTCTGAATCGATGAAATCTGTCCCAGATCGAAAACTCGGTGAATCAATATTTAAAGTTTTTAATTGTGTATGGAGTTCGGTAAGTACTTCCGCAATTTCTTGGTTTAAAGAGTCGCCCTCTATTGTTATGCGATAACTCTCCTCCCTCACCTTGACAGCAAAGGAACATAACTTATTTACTTCTAGAGTTAGAGTTGCTAAATCAACCATATTACTTAATTGTTATTCCACCAGTTTCGATTACGATTTGCTTCCTGCCATTAGGCAAGTCAGTAACTTTCAACCCTGCAGCATCTTTATCGCCTTGAAAAACCACAGTTACACCTTCCTGTGTCTGATAGGTTTGCTTCTTATCTTTATTAGCTAATGATTCAGGTCTTGTTGTGAATTGTTGGCCAGCAACTCCTGCATTCGCAAGCTCTTCACGTAAAGATAAAGTTAAAAGAGTTTTTCTATCTGCATCTTCATCTCGAATTACTGCATTTAAATATTCATCCGTGTCGAACGCATTATGATCGGTTAAATAATTTAATGCCCTCCCTATATACCCAAGAGCATCTTCACCCTCTGGCATTTGTTCCTTTGTTAGACTTTTAGCCCATTTTTTAACTATTGAGTGAGCAGCTCTTGTTAAGAATGAGTCCTGCTGACGCTCAGTAGCACCTAAAAAACCTCTGAAATACTCACCTATTGATGGTCTTTTAACACGATCGAAAACTAATAAATCCCAAGCAAATACATTAGAAACATCGATCAATGCGCTTTTCTGAATAGCGGCTTTAGTTTCATTTAACGCGTTTTCAATTTCGCTCATTATTGCAACGAGTTTGCCACCGACCTCTTTATAGGAGTATGAAAAAGATGCACCTGTATCCATTTTCACTAGGAAAATAAGTTTTTGCCAATTATTTGCAGATGCTAAATATTTAACAGTTGCAATTACAAAAACACCTGCTGACATGTTTCCATCATGCTTCCCTGAAAAACTTTCGGTAATTTGTCTAGATATCTGAACAAAATCATTAGGAGTATTTATTACTGCTTCGCACTTACTTTTGAGATCAACTGCATCTGGCTTGAAGATATATTGTGTACCTTCTGCTGACTCTTTTAATCGCTCTAAAAAGAATATTTTTTGTTTTTGCTGAAGTTGAACCTCATCAAGATAAATTACTCTTTGCCCTTCTGGGGCATCGGGATTAATTATGTGAAAAATAAAATCCACAATTTCTAAGCTATTGCGATGGTCTTGGTTGAGAACCCCTTCAAGAAGTTGAGGCATTAAATACTCCCATTATTTATATTGTTTTTAGAGATAATATTATTTAAATAAACGCATACATTGTATTAAATATATTCAGTTCTATGTTATTTATTGGGGTAAAAGCACAATTACCTATTAATTGAAGATATTAGGATTCTAATTCTTGAGCTACAGCACTACACAACTTAATAATAGGCATCTTACGACTAATTTTTTCTAAAATCCCACGGTGCTATTGGATTTTTCAAAACATAACCCAACTTTTAGTTCGTATGTATTTTCTTCTCCCACGCTATATAACACTCTGCGTTAAAAGGACCGTTCTTTCTGATATTTCTAGGAGTGCAAAGCCAGACCACGTCTTACTTGCTATAAAAATCAGCATCTAAACTATGTAATCAATTTTTCATATTATTTTTTATTTTTAGAATACTCGTCACAAAGAGCTTTTTACCTACTCAGTTGTTCTCATTTAATTATTATCCGAAGATTCAGACATTAATAAATTTTGATAGTAATATAGTTACGCAAACATCACAGCTTATCCATAAAAACTTAACAATATTAATGCATGAATACGACTACATATGGCTAGAGATAACTTCAACAGCACCACCATAAATAGATTACAAAAACGCGTAAATAGCCGTTGTTCAAGACCTTCATGTCGCGTTCCCACTAACTCGCCTAACTCTAGCAACGATGACGCAGTGACGATTGGCGAAGCTGCTCATATTTGTGCAGCCTCGCCAGGGGGGCCAAGATATAACAATGAAATGTCAGTTAAAGATAGAAGAGCTGCTGCAAATGGCATTTGGCTTTGTGCCAATTGCTCAACCGAGATAGATAGAAACCCTAATGAGTTCAGCGTTGAAACACTTCAACAATGGAAAAAAGAAGCAGAGTTGGCTGCGAGTAATGAGATGGGTAAGAAATTACCTAACACAAATGACGCTCAGGACATTTTAATTTCTGCGTTATCTGGGAATCAAAAGAAATTCATTCCAAATGCAATTGCAAATATACATAATGCCGCTGTGAGTTCATTAGAAAGTCTCGATCCTCGCTTCAAAATTTTTTCACAATATGTAAACGGAGCTACGCATCTTGAAATTCATGCCCGTGAAAAAACCAGTATTCAAATGCATATTAAAGCTGAAGAGTCATTAAATTTTGAAGATCAATTACTAAAACTTCAAACTCAAGGAAAAGACTTTGAAATTGCTTGTAGTGCTGTTTCATTTACAGGCTCCAAATTATTTGAAGAAATTTTGTCCGACCAATCCGCGGGAATTCTCAAATTAAAAGCGCCTAAAAAACCTGCAACTGTAAGGTTAGCAGTTAAGTCACAGAACGATAATAGTGTTGAGTATTTTGAAGATGTACAAGGTGAGTTATCAATTGGATCAAGTGAAATATCTTTTACTGGATATGCTTGTAATAAGATGTTCAAGCTAGAACTACCACTCAATCTCAATAAGAAAACAAGTGTAACTATGTCAATTGATTTAGAAAGTTGGCAAGGTCTTGATGTAAGATTTTTACCTTATATAGACAGGCTTTTTTCATTTTTTGACAAGTTAGTCACTGACAGTGTATTAATTACAACCCTGCAAATTGATGGTAACGATATATACACTAGTAATACTGCAGATCTGAAAGAGATAGACTTTATAAAAATGTTGGCCTCATTTCTCAACTACACCAAATCTGCGAGAATTATTGCAAACTTTATAAATCAACCAGTGAAATTTATTAGCGATGTAAGTTATTCAGTTGATGAGTATTTGAATATATTAGGAATAGCTAGAACCATCAAAGGCGAATCAATTTTTTATGATAAAGATTTTAATTCTTACCCAAGCTGCCAATATACCGTTGATGATAATTTTCCAGCTTTACAAAACTGCATAGACCCTACTGAATTCAAAATGATTGAAGATGGCAACTCAAAAGTAAACCTATTTGATCAGGTAGTACTTTTACCGGCTCTTTGCTATACATTTGAAAATGTATTATTAAAGTTAAAACTTAACAGAAAGAAAATAAGTCCTGGAGATCAAGTGAAATTAACTTTTGTTCCAACTCCCTCGTCCCGCATTATCAAATCTTATTTACAAAATTAATTACAAGTTCTAATCGTAAAATTTGGGCGTGGAAGCACATACCATTTAGGCATCAAAATTTCCTTACAGTAGCTCGTTCAAATCCGTATTTATTTGCTATTGCGTCATCTAGGGCATGATGACGCCTTAACTTCGGCTGAAAAGTCTTAAAAGCATCTTCAACCCCAGCAAAGAACCTTGTCTGCTGGATTGAGTTTGGAAATGATAGGGCAATTGGTTTTCGAACCAGATTTGAGGGCCAACCATGATTATCGAACATGTACTCAATATGTGGCCAATCAAAACGAGGCGCATCTGTCCACATTTTCACCTTAGCATCAAAGCTTTCTATCCAAATCCGTAGTTTTTTAGCAATATCTTCATAGGGGATCTCACACTTCCCACCATCTAACAGCGGTATAACGGTTTTGACCACAAATGCTGAAAAGTAATCAGACCGAGCAAGAGCATTTGAGTTTTCTGCGTAAAAATGTTTACCACTATCGCTTATACAACCAATACTAATCAGCTCACTCGTCTCTTCGTCTGAATCTTTCCGTAATTGCGAGAACTCACAATCAAAAAAAATATTAGTCATCATAAAGGAACCTCTCTCTTCGAAACTCAATTGAAGGTTAAAACCAACCAACATAGGCGAGCTGTATAGTCGGTCTATAAGTTTGCGTAAAACCCATTAGGGTGATTGAGTGAACTTATCTATCGAAGATATATTTGATAAATAACATATTTTGCTTCAAACTTGAGGTGCTAGTTAGTTTAATAATAACATCAAAATTTATAACTTAAGAGGTCTCAAATGTCAGGTAGAGGTGGTGGTTATGATGGTGGTGGCGTAGTAACAGATTTTGTCGATTACTGTATAACGCTAGTTATTTCAACGCAACTGAGCTCACCCAAAGATGATGTTGTTAGTGGATTGAAGGTTGGCGACATATTACAAGTCGGCCTACATCAGATTAGTGAAGCACTATCACTCGTAGTAGCTTTTTCAGAAGATCAAATAGCCGGCGGGATAACATCACCGGAAACAAATAGGCTTAAAGAATGCATTTTGCAAGGTAATAATTACATTGCTGCAGTGACTGCTATCAACGATGGACAGGTGAAAGTCAAAATTACACGGCTATCAAAAGAATGATTACGGTAGTAGGCGGTATCTATCTTGAGCGTTGTATGACGCCTCATTGGTTGGAGTACTATGGATCAGGCGGTCGGGCTGCACTGGCGATTTCCAAATTAGGTGGTAACGTAAAATTAGTTACTTATGCAGATGAAACTGCGTCCAGCGTTTTCTCAGTAAAAGCATACTGGGAAAACTTCGTATTTGATCCAGTCAATATTGCTCGTACACCATCTTTCTCATATCACCATTGCTTGCAAACCCCAGTCTTTGACAAACCGGACACTCTAGCCGCACCGATCAACGTCACAGCAGAAAAGATCGTTCAATATGGCATGATTGAAGGCAGTGCAATCGTGAATGCGGAATATGCAGTTTATGATCCACAAAATCCGAATAATCCTCAGCCCTTTAACTCAAACGGCTCTACAGCAAAACATTTAGCGTTAGTCTTGAATGAATATGAAGCTAAAAAAATATTAGGCAAAGATGTTGATGGCCTGAATGCTGCGCATGAGTTAGTCAAAAATGGCCAAGCAGAAGTTGTCATCATCAAACGTGGTCCAAAGGGTGCAACTGTTGTCGATGTTAATGGTGAAACTTCAATTCCTGCTTTTAAAACCGATACTGTATGGAAAATCGGCTCTGGAGATGTGTTTGTAGCTACTTTTGGCTACTTTTGGATGGAAATGAAGCTACCACCTGCTCAGGCTGCGCTGAACGCATCTAAAGCGGTTGCTTATTATGTGGAACGTCGTAATTTCATTACTTTTGAGCGATTGGAAAATGCATTATTTGAGCCAATCGTTTTGTCACAAAGATATTTAGATGGCTACCAGCCCACGGTTTATCTTGCGGGTCCATTTTTCACCTTAGCTCAACTTTGGTTGATAAATGAAGCAAGACAGAGTTTCATTGAGATGGGCTTGAAAGTATTTTCACCTTACCATGATATCGGCAAAGGCTCTGCTGAAGATGTTGTCGAAAAAGATCTCGATGCTATACGACAATGTGACATTTTGTATGCCATTGGTGATGGAATGGATTCAGGTACAGTTTTTGAAATTGGTTATGCACGAGCTCTTAATAAGCCAGTGATCATGTATTCAGAAAATGAAACTCCTGAAAACCGCAAAATGATGGAAGGATCCGGTTGTCATTTATGTGAGGATTATGTGACTTCCATTTATAAATCATTGTGGATTTCAATCACCCTATGAAAACCTGCTTGTTACTGTCAGGAGGAATGGACTCTATAGCCTTAGCCTACTGGAAACGACCTGATCTAGCCATTACGATAGATTATGGCCAATTAGCTGCTAGCGCTGAAATTGATGCATCAAAAGCTATTACAAAACGCTTAGGTATAGAACATATTATTCTGGAGCTTGACACTTCTTTTTTGGGTTCTGGGGATATGTCGGGGAAAGCGCCTGATAATCTGGCTCCAGAGTCAGATTGGTGGCCATACAGAAATCAATTACTAGTCACTCTAGCTGCAATGAAGGTACTTCCATACGGAGTCAACCAGCTTTGGTTGGCAGCAGTGCGCTCAGACAATCAACACGCAGATGGTCGTCCTGAATTTTATCGTAAATTAAATGCCCTTTTATCTATGCAAGAAGGCGGCATGCAGGTTTCAGCGCCCGCCATTACGTACTCAACGCCAGAACTGATTCGCATTTCAGGGTTGCCGAAAGAACTTCTTGCATTTTCTCATAGCTGTCATAAGACCATCATTGAATGTGGTGCATGCAGAGGATGTAATAAATATATTTATGTGTATGAGGAGTTAGGTTATGACTTGGATCGACCTGGGCACACCAGCACCAAAGAAACAGCCTGATAGATACAAACCCTTTGAGTGGAGTTTAGGGGAGCGTATTCCATTGGGTATTCCATCCACTCTTCCTAGCGAGAGCCTCATATCAGTAATCAATAATCGTCGTACCCAAAGAGATTTTAGCAAGGTTGAGCATAGTACATTAGGCTCTATGTTTTGGACGATTGCTAGGGAGCAACAATTAGGACCCGATTTTGCAGGATATAAATTGAGCCTGCGACCTGCACCCTCAGCTGGCGCAGTACATCCAATCCATATACTCATTAGCGATAGAAAAAATAATCGTATGATGCGGTACAACCCAACAGACCATACAATGGATACCGTCTCATCGCTGGAACCACAACTTATCGAACATGTGAACAAAGCGGTGGATATGCAAAACGGTGAGCTGATTATTTTGGTTGCCGAACCAGGTAAGACACAAGCAATCTATCATGATGCTGACAGTCTTGTTTGGAGAGATGCTGGGGTCCTTTTAGGATATTTTTCGATGATAGCCCCTTTGTTCAACTTCAACTTTTGCCCTCTCGGTTTACTTGGAGAGAGTTTTGCTAAATCCTTAGATAAACAAGGCCGCTTGCATGGGGTTGGTTGTGCGCTTTTGGGTGGCCGGTCTTGAAGTTTTAATTTTTTCAGTTCTGCCTGGCATAAATTCATCCTTCGAAAACATTCTATGCACCATTCCAGGTAATTGACTAAACTGGTACCAGATTTCTGCATCGAGCTCAGATGCACGAACATTCAAAGCCTCACTAAAAGTCACGAACTGCTCTTCTAATTCAAGGTAGTTTTTCTCTACTCGTTGAGATGAGTCGAAGAAATTAGCCAAGATACCTGCTCGGAGAATATGTATATCGAGAATAGCTACATCGTCAGCGTCAAGCCAATTTCTGGCTACCCAAGATGCTGTTTTATACCCCACACCTTTTATGTTGATTAGGTTATTACGCAAGGCTCTACCACTAGAGCATGGCACTTCATTTTCTGCTAGATATTTAATTGCAGACGCCAAATAAATAGCCTTTTGGCGTGCGAAACGGTAATTGACTTTACGACCATCGATCTCTAAAGGCTCTCTTAACCATTGCTCGCATATCTCAGAGCTCCAGACTGACCCATCAAATGCACCGAAAGCTTTTAATGATTTAAAGCTAGCTAAACCAACATAGGCGGGGATGCCATGACCTCCTAAAAGGCAAGCACCTAACTCTTCAAGTAAAGTTTCACCAATACGATTGCAAATAGGGCTTTTGAGTTGTTTTCTTGCTTGAACCAAGTAATACCACTGAGCAGGAGTTGCGGTTGCCTCCACTCTTCCCCATCTCACACCTGGCATTACTTCTGATTCAGCATCAGGAATTTCTATTCGTATTGCCTCATCCTCAACCATCACAAAAGCAGTTTGCATTTTCAACCCCAAATGTTTGCATTTACGCTATTATTATACTTTTAAACTGCAATAATCGCAATTTTTATAATGGAAAAATGGCAAGATAAAGTTAGTGAATACAACCGGATATTGGCCATGGAAACTGTCACGCCCAATGAGTTGGTTAGGGCCTGTAAAATAAGCTATGACGCTGCATGCAGGTTCAAAAGAAATGGGATTAGCAATAGAACAAAGAATGCAGAAAGAATTGTAAAGTATCTTTTGAAATTGAAAGGTGAGCTAGAAACTGCAAATACTGCAAGTTACGAATCTGACCTAACAAAAGCAAATCTCAATATGCTTTTGAATAGTATCTGGGATGGCACCAAGGAGCATGCTGCCTTAATTAAGGACATGTTACTTATAGCTGGGAAGTATAAATCTAAAGTTTAAAGTATTAGATTTGATAGATTGCATACTCTCATACAAACTGACCATTGATTTTCAATATGACTGACCAGCAAAATTATTCTAACTGACCAGTCATTCTCGTGGGCACTGACCATTAACTAAAAACCATGAATATTTATGAATGGCAGCTTTGTGTCAAGATAACTCAGAGGTCAAAGGGCAAAAACGGCCCAAAGCGGTCATTCCATTATTATGACTAATAGAATCGTGTTTTAACTTCACCATCACTTGTGAAGCGTGAAACATAGCCTTGTACTGAATCTTTCATAATTACAAACTGAACATCATTATTCTTCACTGAGATAGGTAAGTGACCCCGTACTGGAATTTTCTCTTGGTGTTCAATACCATCTAGTGACAACCAGCTTACTTCGAAATATTCTGGTATTGGCATATCGGAAATTTTTATTGTGCGCCACGGGAACTCCGTAGAATTTATAAGATTTGAAAAATCGCTATAGTGATATTGTAGCTTTGTAATTTTACCCGCGCTTCTATCAATCTTAAGTTCAAAGCCGTGCCTAATAGGAGCACTTGGGCTAACGCTAGCACAAGTAGTTGTTGTAATTGCTACAAATATACATTTAACGAAAGTGCTCAAATGGAATTTTTGCATATGATTTTCTTCTTAATATTTAAGGGAGTCTATGACGTTTCATCAATTTCCCATTAGAGTTATTTGGCAAAGTACTTTGCCCATTCAAGGTGTTGCATCATAGTCAAACTTTTCTTCGGGCATATGCTTCAAACTTGATTGCAAAATTTGAGCATCATTCGAACAATGTCGAATAGATGTGATTTTCCCATTTTCTTTCGTAACTATTCCTGCGTTGAATTCCGGATTATTAGGTCCATCACCGAAACCAGTGCGAATGGTATTTTCAAAGAGTATGTAGTCGATTGCCCCATTTTTGAAGTGGACTCTGGATTCACCACCTCCGGAATACATGGTACTACTAGACCAAAATTGGCCCCGTGTTTGGGCATTAGGGTATATTAATTCAAGTTTTTTAGATGTGCCGAATCTATATTTAAATTCATTTACTTGCTTGAGGTTACTAGCTCCGCATAAAGACAGTGTTTTATTTTTTAATTTGCAATTAAAAACTTCAATTTCATTTTTATCACAGAGTGAAGATAATTTATCAGCGGCGTACGATGAGGGGCAAGCTAATAACAAGAATATTAATATTAATCGCATAGATGGCTTTTTTACCAAAGTCTTAGAATAGTGAACTAGGTGCAATTTACACGTCTTTTAAAAGAACTGTGGCTTTAATATAAATGTATCTAGCTCACCTGTAAATAAATGGTGTATGTGAATGACCGTTTCGGGCCGAATTACACCATATCAGTAATGACACAAGAGGCCCGTAGCAGACATTCACATTAGGCACATTTCATTCATGGCCTATTCAGTTACATAATTCATGGCTCTGTAGTCGCTACCCTTCCTTCCCTAAGATTCGTCCTGTACTAACTTAGCTTTATTACATAGACGATCTAAAGGAGATTCATCATGAAAACAGTTGTTCTTGGGGGTACAGGTTTAATTGGAAAAAAGGTAGTTGACGCCTTGAAGGCGAGAGGCCATGAAGTTATTGTAGCCTCTCGACGTGATGGGTTTGATGCAATGACGGGTGAAGGCGTTGAGAGAATTTTGCGGGGCGCTGATGTTGTCATCGATACTATGGATTCTCCAAGCTTCGAAGATGGTCCCGCAAAAGATTTTTTCACGACCACGACCAATAACATTGTTAAAGCAGTAAAAAACAGTGGCGTTAAGCACTATGTGGCTTTATCGGTCGTTGGTACTCAGAACTTACAAGTGTCTGGCTACTTCCAAGGCAAGCTGCAACAAGAGAATCTAATCGAAGACTCAGGGATTCCTTATACAATCGTGCGTGCGACGCAATTTTATGAATTCTCTCTCTTCATTGGGCAGGTGGCAACAGAGGAAAAAATAGTTAGATTGCCATCAGCAAAGATGCAGCCAATTGCTGCGATCGACGTTGCTAAAGCCATCGCAGAGATTGCTACAGGTAAACCTTACAATAGAATCGTCGATGTCGCCGGCCCTAACAAGATCAATATGAGTGTATTTGTGGAAAAGGCGCTAGCGGCTCAAAACGATTCCCGAAAAGTAGTCGTCGATGAAAATGCACTCTATGTAAAAATGTTTCCGGTAAACGACTCAACTCTGACGCCTGGACAAGATCCTATTCTTGGCTCGCTGACATTTGACGCGTGGCTGGCTGATCCGTCAAGAAGCTATAAATAATCGATTCAAGACTATCTTAATTTTACAAAATATTTACTTATTAAAAGGAAATTAATCATGAATAAATTAAAGACGTTTGCTTTTTCGATCTTCCTGCTTACCGCGACTACTTCATTCGCCCATGACGGCCATCATGGGCCAGATGTGAAATTCGATATGAGTAAAGACATGACCGATATTCCTGGCAAGGAAACCATCGTGCTTACGGTCACTTACAAGCCAGGCGAGATTGAAATTCCGCATAAGCATGATGCTCACTGCTTTGTGTATGTTCTCGAAGGTTCCATTGTGATGGGGGTCAAAGGCAAGGCGGAACAAACGTTGAAGGCAGGAGACACGTTTTATGAAGGTCCTGATGACATTCATACAGTGGGTCGCAATGCCAGCAAAACAGAGCCAGCAAAATTTGTGGTCGTCATGGTCAAGAATAAAGGCGCACCACCCGTGTTGCCTTTGGAATAAAGTGTTGGGATTGTAGTTTAGCTTAATCTGAAGATGGCAATCCCTCATTTCAATCTTTACCTATATTCGAATGGAGTTGATATGAGGCTCTTGCAAGTAGATGCCAGTCCAAAGACAACTGGTTCGAGTTCAAAGAAACTTTCGCACTTTTTCGTCAAGACGTTGCAGGAAGGTTTGCCTAGTCTTGACACAGACTATCTGGACGTCTCGCTCGATACTCCACCTCATATTTCAGAAGAGTTTATCGAGGCAATATATACCCCAGCATCAAAGCGAGATGCAGAGAAGAAGCGAGTTCTTTCGTACTCCGACAAATTATGCGCTAGGGTCATAATGTCAGATATTCTAGTCTTCTCTATGCCGATGTATAACTTTTCTATGCCATCCAGCTTCAAAGCATTTATTGACAATCTGGTACGTAGTGATTTGACGTTTACGATCAATAGGGATGGAACTACTACTGGCAGATTGTCACAGCAGAAAGTTCTATTTATCACCACTCGGGCGGCGGACTTGAGGGTAGGTATCAGTCCGTGGTCTTACATGGATGCCTTGACACCTTCATTGAAGGCGGCATTCTCATTCATCGGAGTTGATCATCCTTACTTCGTCGATGCCCAACCGTTAGAGGCAGAAAATTCTACCGACAAGAATGAGGCCTTAAGGCGTGCTTATCTGGATCTTGAATCAATAGCTCAGAAGTGGATTGAAGTTTTTAAGTAAATACTCTAATTCATTCCGTCTTGGATTAGGCTTTCTTTCAGTCTGATGGCCGTTTCTTCAGCCACTTTTTTTGAGCCAACATTGGTGAATCCGATGATGAGGCCATTCTGAGAGCATTCTCGCCCCCACGTTGAAAATGGCTGAATTCCGTAGCCTTGGCTATTGAAGGATGAAGCCGATTTCCTATCAGAGTATTTTTCATCCAGTGCCGCAACGAAGTGCATACCGTTCTTGTGAGAACTAATTTTGATGATACTCCCGAGAATATCTGATAGTGCAGTCGTAGTAAGCTCGCGCCTGTACGCATAAAGGTCGCGCATTTTCTTTAAGTGGCGAGAGAAATGGCCTTCAACGATGAAGTCGTTTACTACCATTTGTGGTGTAATGCTAAATCCACGTTGATAAATGAAGGCCTTTTCCTTACATACTTCCACAAGGCATTGCGGCACCACGATATAGCCTAGTTTTAGTGAGGGGAATATTGTCTTGCTGAAGCTTCCTGAATAAATGACTTTGTCGTATTGATCCAGACTTTTTAGCGAAGGTAATGGATATCCTGAGTATCTAAACTCCCCATCGTAGTCATCCTCAATAATCCAGGAGTCATGATTGCTTGCCCATTCCAATAGTTCAATTCGTCGAGCGGCCGACATAGGAAGGCCTAATGGACTGTGATGAGAGGGTGTGACTATAGCCACTTTTGCGTTCGGCGATCTTGCGATACCGGCTTTGACGATCAATCCATCTTCATCGATGGGGACACTGATTATATTGGCTCCCAAGTCTTTCAACAGCATCGCTGCTAATCGATATCCCGGATCCTCCATCCATATGTCGGATCCTTGGAGTTTAAGGATCTTATTAAGAAAATCCAAAGCTCCTTGATACCCATTGGTCATGAATATCTGCTCTGGTTCGCAGACGACACCTCGCGCGAGTCGCAGATAAGCGGCGATGGATTGGCGCAATGGGCCATATCCTTGAGGCTCTTTGAGACGCATTTCTTCGGAAGAAATACTCCGTATCCGTTGACCATTCAGCCTTGCCCATATTTTTCTGGGAAACTCATCGAATGCGGGGCAGCCCGGGAGGAAAACATGCGATATCGTCGGTGACGCATGTGTATTGGCAACACTAGCTGTAATCTGTTTTGAAGGGGGAGTGAATGTTTGCAGCTTTTTGGTTGCACTTGGGACAAAGGTATTAGAGATGAACGTACCTGATTGTCCTCGAGACTCGAATATTCCTTCGCCCAGTAGCATTGCATATGCATTCTCCACGGTGCCCCTGGCTACATCAAGTTCGCCAGCCAGTGTTCTCGATGAAGGAACACGATCACCTGCCCTCAGTAAACTCCCTTCGATCGCTTCTTTGAATCGGCCGTATATCTGTAGGTGTATAGGCTGATTTTCAGTTTTGTTCAGCGTTAAGTACTTTTTAGGGCTATCTATGTTTTGCTTTACTTTTTGTGTCATGCCGTTACCTGCAATCCCGATTTATTTATTGTGACAAACATCCTGACAGACAAAAAACTGTAGTTTAGGCGATTTCACTTCCACCAATCAAAATTAATGCCCCGGAAGAAGATGCGAATTAGCTATGCAATCTATAGTATCTTTGGGTTTTTATAAATATATGACTGCTTTGGGCCGAAAGATGACATCGATTAATGAGTCTTTGTAATGTCTTAATGCGCCTAAATATACATATAAAAACTTCTCTGTTTTATTAATTAAATTTACTTAGTATGCGTGAGAATAGTATTGGTCAATTTATCATAATCACCAGCAAAGTGATGTCCACCTTTCATCTCTATGAGATTGAAGCTGGACTTATCAAGTAAACTGCAAGCGCTGTTGCTTTCATCTTCACCATAAATGCACATCACATTCATCCCTTTTAGTTTTTGCACCTCTGGTATCACTTTATAAGCGCCATCTGAGCTATACAGCCAATCAGATACATGAAACTCGAAATTAGCATTTGTGGCCATACCCAATAACGCGACAGCTTGCACTTTGGCTTTGAGTGTTTCTGGCAAACGGCTCGCCATAAAGGGCAAAGTATCGGCACCTGTGGAATAACCAATGAGTATGAGTTTTTCAGCATTCCATGCGTTGCTGTAATAATTCAGAATACGCGCGAAGTCTTTGCCAGCGATGTCTGGGGTTTTCTTGTTCCAAAAGTATTGCAGTGAGTTCAAACCAACTACCGCAATCCCGTCTTTATTTAAAGCCTCCGCCACCTGTTTATCGATACCGGCCCAGCCGCCATCGCCTGAAACAATTAACGCTAGCTTCCCGTTATTAGATTTAACCGGTAACTCAACTAACGGCAGGTCATCCAGCCCTGTAGCAATACGTGATGATTTCACCGCAGGCTGCTGCGCAGTAGTGATTTTATGAAAGGCATCTTTAAATTGCCGCATCCAGTTCCTTTGCACAGAAAAGCCATGTCCCACTTTGGGTAGCACGGTCAACTCTGCATTGCTAACCTTGCTCAAAAAAATCTTGGTATCAGGCGTGCTGCAAACTTGGTCAGCATCGCCCTGCAACACATAAAGCTGAGACGCTAGCGACTCCACAGGGCGGTAAATAAACCCCAACTTCGGATCAGGTTTACTACTAAGCGTGCCGCTGCCCTTACATAAAGGTTTGCCAGTTTTCAAATCAGGGCAAAACCCCATGCTGATACCACCAGCAAAGGTGTTAGGGGGTGATTGTGCCAGCGTTGCATACACCAGCGTAGCGCCCGATGAGTAACCTACCAGCACTGGTTGCGTATATTGCTGAAATTTATATTTCTTTTGTAGGTACTGACTAAGCGCTTCAAAATGTGCCGCGGAGTAGATGCACTTTTCGCTGCCGGCATTCAGCTGTTTAATATAATGGGTAATATCAATGCCAACCACCATACTATCCAGTTCGACCAGCGATCTTGCCATATCAATCACGCCCAGATTCCAACCGCCATCGCCAGAAATGAATAAAGTAACGTGTTTGGGCTGGTCGGAGTTTCTGTAAATATGCAGCGTTCCAAACGGGCCAAAATTATCGGTACTTTCCTGTACCGAATTAGCCGAAGCATCGCCTGCTACGGCATGAGCGCACATCAATAGTAGTGCCAAAAGGCAAGATTTTATAAATGGTAATTTAATCATTTGGTAAATACGCCTTTTAAACCACCTGAAATTAACGAGGTCACTGACAACAAAGCAGAGGCCATTGAAATACCTGTTGGCGCGGCCAAATATCGAGGTTGCCATTTGGGGTCGAATTTACTCTTGTATTGATACAAACCCTCAAAATTATAAAACTCGTGGCCAAAGCGAAATACCGTGTTGCCAATTTTGTTCCAAAGTGGCGCCAGCGGATGTTTCTCCAGGCCATATAGCGGCACCATGCCAAGGTTGAACCAGACATATTCATGCTGCTTACCCCACAGCATCAGCGAAACCATCAAAAACTCCATGACCCCATTGGGTGTCTCTGGTGCGTAACGCATTAAATCAATCGAAAGCTCTTCTTTGTTTTCAAGCTGCCAGATATTGGCAAAGGCAATAATCTCCCCAGCTTTTTTCACCACCGCAACGTCACAGCGCAGCAAATAGTCATCATTATAAAATCCAAGTGAAAAACGCTTCTCACGCGCACTTTTACCTTCCATCCAATGATTAGAGATTTGTTGCAAACGCGGCAATATTGCTGCCACTGCTGCGGCCGGAACAATCTCAAAAGTGATGTTATCGCGCAGCATGCGGTTGTATGCCTGACGTAAGCCTGAACGTTTACTCCCATCTAAACTAAAGGTAGTCAACGGCACCATCGCCTCTTCTCCCAGTTTAATAAACGCAAGGCCCAGCTCAAGATACATCGGAATATAATTTTTGCTGACCTGGTAAAAAGCTATTCTTGCATTATTTCGATCAGCCAATGTAAGCAACCGCCAGGCTAGCTCCTCAAACTCTTCCGCCACGCCCACAGGGTCTCCCATCACGACCCAATACTTACTCGTCACATCAAACATCAAGAAGCTGTTTCCAGTGTCGCTCCACAATAAATACTTATCGCCCGTTAATGCCAGATAAGTCGAAGTATCACTGGAGCGTCTGACAATGGCTTCCGCTCTATCAATTTCTGAAGCTGTGGGTAAAGTAAGGGAAAACACGGTACGTGTTAATAATCGATAAACGATTAGCCCTGCAATAATCACCACGACAGCGACTATAGAACGTAAAAAACGTGAAGCGTCACTATGCAATGCAAACTGCCACCAAAGCTCGTTGGAATACTCGACATGCTTATGAGAGAAAAAGCCGAGCCAAATCGAGCCGATCACGGCCATCATTGACAACACCACCCACTGCCTGGAAAAATCTAGCTGCAGCAGTGCAGATTTGCGATAAAAATGCTTCCTGGTAGGCACAAAAGCGGCCAGCATCAGGCCGAGAATCAATGCTTCTTCGTAATCCAGGCCTTTACCAAGCGAGGCCATCATCCCTAATATAAGCATCGTGATAGTGGCAAAGTAAGCGCTATCAATACGCCTGCGCACCGCTTGCGATAGCAATAACAGCACCACGCCAACAATGCTGCCCAGCATATGAGATAGCTCCATAATCGGTAATGGGATCAGATACTCCATCCATTGCAAGCGATCTTTTAGCGCAGGTGTCGCGCCAGAAAAAAGTAATAGTGCGCCAGCCAACAGCAAAAGCGCCGAGAAAATTTGCGGTACAGCCGAGCCAAGCACGTTCACGGCAACGCTGACTAGCCGTCTTTGGCGCAAACGCAACTCATAAGCAACCAACAAGCAAGCTGAAATTAAAAGTGGCGCAAAGTAATAAATCACCCGATAAATAATGAGCGATGCCAAAATGTGTTGTGCAGGGTACTGATTAGCCGCTAAAAACAAAAAGCTGCCTTCAAACACACCAATACCGCCCGGTACTTGGCTGACTAAGCCAATAAACTGCGCAAAAATATACAGCACCAGAAAGTCGCCAAATGGCATGCCAACGAATTGCAATAACGGTAAATACAATACTAATGAGGCGAGCGATAAATCCAGCAACGCAACCAATAGCTGACGCACTGCGAGCGATGGGCTAGGAACCGCCAGACTGAAATTCATGATGGTTAAAGGTTTACGATAAACGAGTACCAGCCACCACCAAGCGCAGATTAAAATAGCGCCCAGCAAAATAGCCGCTTGCAGCGTGCCATTAGGCAGCCTGTTGGTCATTGGCAGATGGTCACTGGAGATTCCAAAGCCAATCAATGCCAGCGTTACCGCACCTAAAACATAAGTAACCGAGCAAAAAGCCACCACTTTGGCAATAGAAATGCCGGAAAAACCCCAGCTGGAATAAAGTCGATAGCGCATTGAACCGCCCGATAGCCAGGCATGGCCAACATTATTGCTGATGGTATAACTGAGAAATGAGGTAAACAATACGCGATGGTATGGTAGCTTTTCACCTGCATACTCAAGTGCCAGCCAGTCGTAGAGGCTCAACACCACATATGCCAGTAGCGTGATAATGCAACAGGTGATTAAAGATAAAGTGGGGAAGCTTTGCAGCGCTTGTCTAATATCATGCCAGCGGTACACTTCAATTTCATGGTGCACAACAAAAACAGCTGCAACGAACAACAACAAACTAATCATTGGTGTTAATTGATGTAGCCTATTTTTAAGTTCCATTATTAGCCTTTTAGCTAAGCCTCAGTAATCAAACCCACGTTAAAACCGCCCCCAATATAAGCTTACATGCACTCATGCCACATCAGTCTATATTTTAGATGCCATCACAACCAAATTCGCGAAAGCAGGCAATCAACCTTCTGAATTAAAGGTTGCCGCTACTAACATGACTAATGTACCTTTTGTGACGCGCGTTGGGGAAACACAAATATGCAGAGCATAATCAATGCAATCAGTGCCGCTGTTGCAGAGTAACGGCTCAATTCCAAGCCACCCTGTGCTGCGGGCTTGTCCAAGTAGTCCCCAACAACAGCTCCTAGGGGTCTTGTAAGTACAAATGCAGACCAAAAAAGAACCGTGTGTGAGATCTTTGTGAAAAAATAAGCTAGTGCAATTAGTAGTAGGAGGCTGCTAAAAATAGCAGCGCCACCGAGATACCCAAGTCCAGCAGTGTCTGCAGTCCAATCGCCCAGAGCGGTCCCAAGTGTCTGTGAAAACATGATAGTTAACCAGTAGAAAGATTCAGATTTCGGCGAACTGACTGTACTTATGTTGATTGACCCTAAGGTGCGATGCCAAATAAAGAACGAAGCTACGAGTAACGTGAACAGAAGTGCTGTACCTCCAGAGTAGCCAATACCAACTGAACGTGTGGCGAAATCTGCAAGTGTGGTACCAACGGTTGTTGAGGCGACAATTGTTGCCCAGTATAAAAAGGGGTGAAACTGCTTTGTTTTAATTTGGACTGCAACGACTGTGATAAAAACGGCCATAAAGATTGCCGTGCTCACAAGATATCCGAGGCTCATGGACATTGAGACCGCATCACCGCCAGTTTCACCTAGTGTTGTGGCAAAAGTTTTGATAATCCAAAAGCCGAGTGTCACCTCAGGTACTTTGCATAATGCGTTACGAATATCAGTGTTCATGCGATGAGCTTTCCTTGTGATGGCTAACGTTTGAATTAAGGTGCGCAGTTAAACATCCAGCTTGAATGATGGGTTAGGCTGACCATTGCTGATAACCAATAATTGCTAAAACTAATAAAGCAAACATGAAAATAATACCAAACCAGCTACTTTCCGATGTTTTATAAGAAGGCTCAATGGGTGGTTTTGTATTTACTTTTGGAGCTAACTCCATAGCTTGTCGCTCCATTTCCTCATCGGAAACCGATGAGCTATGAAGTGCATACATTTCTTCCAGAAACTCATCAGTTGGTTCTTCACCACACAAAACATCGTTTATGTTTTGTGTGGAAGCGTCATTTGATTTGTTATTAATTGACATATTCTGCTCAGTTAAATATTTGACCTAACGTTGGAGATTAACGGACTTTTAGACATCACTCGGCTTTACCTCTGGAAACCACTCAACATGCTGATCTCCTTGGCGCCCCAAATAAGTCACGCGCTGACCTCGAAGAAATGCGAAATACCCTTGAACGCCTGCGAGCATCGCACGTTCGCAAAACTGACGGAACTTCTGCCCATGCTGCTGGCTATCCATGATCGCAGCCTTAAGCTCCTCTGCGTCAAACACCGATGCAACATCCGGTAGTCCCTCAAATAGAATCGTCGCTGTTACGGTCGATCCAGCAGCGGTGTAGAAAGTGAATAAGCTTGATGGATAGTCGACGTGGTAATACTCAACGCCCTCTGCAATTAGCTTTTCGACGATTTGTGGGAATGGCATTGAGCCGTCCAGCGTAGCTTTTGCAAGAGAGTTTATTACATCAGCGTTCATAGCGCTCCTTGAGGATTTATTGTGATGTCTAACGTGTGAATTAAGGGGCTGGCTTTAGCCAGTCCCGCTTGAATGATAGGTTATGCATTTACAAACACCTTATGCTCTTTGCCCCTGTCATCAGTAGCAGAAACGATAATTTCATAATTAATTTGTAACAAACGAAAGTGAAAGTTAATGTTAGATATTCTTTCCATTTCAAGTCCATGATT
>Ga0208269_100123_pt1 | contig 57938 bp, 77 predicted proteins | sample LakWasMe88_LOW11_2_FD_183912 | JGI IMG/M metagenome (GOLD analysis project Ga0208269, IMG submission 183912) | Freshwater sediment methanotrophic microbial communities from Lake Washington under simulated oxygen tension - Sediment Metagenome... | ecosystem: Environmental > Aquatic > Freshwater >...
ACATCCCCTTGGATGACGCTTTGCGCGACCGCGACACACCCAATCGACCGAAACTGCCTCATTGCACTGATGGGGGTGGCTTCAGCGTGGGGTATTTCAGCAGCCTGCTAGGGCCGAGTGAGGCCTGCGGGTGTTGTAGTAAGTCAAGAAGGATGGCAGCCAGGCGGTGCGCTCGGTGCTGTGCTGCCACGTTCTGCCGTAGGCCCATTCGCGCAGACAGGTCTGGATGAATCGCTCGGCCTTGCCATTGGTTTGTGGGTGGTAGGGCTTGGTGAAGCAGTGCTTGATACCCAACGCCTGACAGGTCTTGGCGAACAGACGCGAGCGGTAGGCCGAGCCGTTGTCGGTCAGCAGGCGCTCGATGCGCACGCCCAGCGCGGCATAGTGGGCAACGGCGGCTTGCAGGAAGTCCACCGCCGAGCCCTTGCGCTCATCGGCATGCATCTGCACGAAGCCCACCCGACTGTGGTCATCGATGGCCACGTGGGCGAACTCCCAGCCGGCGCCATCGACGGAGTCGCGGCGGTTGCCGGTGACACGGTGGCTGGGTCGCTCGATGCGCCCGAGCTTCTTGGTGTCCATGTGCAGCATGGCCCCGGGAGTATCGTGTTCGTAGCGAAAAACGGGCGCAGCGGGCTGCAGCGCCTTCAGGCTGGAGAGGCCAAGCTTGGCCAACCAGCGACTGATGGTGGCCACGCTGCGCCCGACCACCGCAGCGATGCGGCGCATGGGCATACGGCTGCGCCGCAACTGCTCGATGCGCTGGCCGAGTGCCTCATCAATGGTGCTGCGTGTCTTGGCGGGGCGTGAGCTGCAGTCCATGAGGCCATCGACTCCGCCCACTTCGAAGCGACGGCGCCACTTACGGGCGGTCCGCACGCTGATGCCAGCGGCCTCGGCCGCTGGCATCAGCCCCAGGACGGCAATGCGCTCGATGAGCAATTTGCGTCCTTCAAACGTCAATCTGGCAGTCTTGTGGCTGTTCATCCGGCGGGTTTCCTCTGTGAGTGCTGAAGCGTGGTAACTCCAGTCTCCCAGATGCCGTCGGGTGAACAACCTATTGCAACATCACAACTAGGGCCACCAACTGACCCATGAGCAACTCCCTGAGCACTTCAGGAAACCAGGTGGCCAGGGAGTCGGCATTCACCGCAATGGCCAGGGAGACGGGTGCGTGTGGTTTAGCGGTTGGCGCAAGTTCTTGGAGTGCCGATCCTTCAAGGATGCGCAGCGCCTTCACATGGCGCAGCAGCACTTCACCGGCATGCGTAGCCGCCACCGGCCGTTCGCGCTTGACCAGTACCGTGGACAGCGATTCTTCCAGCGCCTTGATGCGTTGGGAGACAGCGCCCCTCGTGATGCTGAGCACGCTGGCCGCGCGATCAAAGCTTTGCTGCTCGACCACAGTGGCAAACGTTTCCAACTGATCACGATCCAGCATATGGGGCGGCTCCGGCAGTGCCAGCGAAGGCAGATCGCTGTCTGCATCCATTTAGCTGGGAGCTGCGAAATCCTGTCTAGATGGCGCGGGTATCGTGCGCGTCTCAATGGTTTCCAGTCGTTTCCGTCCGTCTGAGCTTCTTGGAACGAATTTATGGCACGCGGCGTTTCACGAACCGAGACTCATGGAGTTGCGTTTCCGATTTGTGGATGGTCCTTCGGATAGTCTCCACAAGGTGCCGCTCCTCAAAATTCGCCGCTCGCCGACTTGCGAACCATAGCGCTGCTGGCGCATTCGCCAAGGCCTTTCGCGGCATAAACGGCCGCCTTCCCACCGCCGTTTCACTCTGGTGGGCCCCTTCCATTTATTCCACGGTGCCCAGGCGTTCGCGCCTAGACGCAGCGCTTTGGGTTTCGCACGGCGACCGACGAATGCGGGGCAGGGTGCAAACCTGAGCAGACTCGATGACCGGGGGACGGATTCCCAATCCAGCTCCCTCGGAAATTGGGGCAGTGTTCCTTGGGGCGCAGACGACACGACTTTTTTGGATCACTGGGCAGGCCCTGAGGCCGCGATCGATGAAACATCTTTTACGGTTGTTTGCCGTGTGGATTCAATCACCGGGTGCGATCTGGCAATCTTTGAGCATTTGTCGGTTGCCTTTCAATTCAGGACTGTCCCGTGGTCCAAAAGGACGAGAAGAACAGTGGATTGGATCTGTGAAGCATGAAGTGACTGGAGGTTGGTATGTGGCTGCTCGTTGCGCGTGAACCCCGGGCAAATGCACCGCACTGGACCGGTCGACGATGGCTCGCGGCCATCGATGCAGTGGTCTGGCCGCTGTTCTGGGTATTCCTGCTGGGCCAGATCGATGCACCCGTCGGGATCGTCGGCCCCATGGTCGTTGCGATTGCGCTCCTGGCCTCAGCAGAGCGAATCCATCGCGCGGTGTGGGTCAATCACCGCTACTGGTTCACCACCTGGCGCTGGGGTCGTATCGCTGCCTCGCTGTTCGTGATCGGGGTGGTTCTGAAGCTTGCTGTTTCGGTTTGACCCCAGGTTTCCTGTGCTATCTGTTCGAAAACTCCGCTGGATCGTTGGCCGTGTGGGTCCCTTTGGAGCGGGGGCTGAGGAAGGTCACCGCCGTGATGTGGTCACGCACCCAGTAGATGCCGAGTTCGGCATCGGCAGAGCCCACGCTGGGCGGAAAGCACTCATCCCACCCTTCGCGTGGGCCGCCCACTGGCGCAATCGCCCAGAGCTTGGTTGGCAGCGGCTGTGCGACGTTGGCCATCTTCACGTGCTCGTTGATGAAGGCGACATCCATCGGATAGAACACCCACGCCTCATCTGCCCCCAGCCGGAAGAACTGGAAGTTGCATCCCAGCGCGTGGCCTGGATAGGCGGGAAAACGGGTTCCACTGGGCAGGGTGCTTGCAGTGGGTTTCGGCTCTGGGGATGCCTGTTGGCCTACATCACGCAGTACAGGGGGGACATCGTAAGGTCGCTCCAGACGTTTGCCGATTTCAGCCCATCGTCTCCCCGCTGCGTTGGCGCGCTCGCGCTGCAATGCCTCGGTGCGCTGTCGCACGGCACTCACTTCGGCCTCTATGGCGGCTTGTGCGGCGGCCCGGAGACCCAGCGTGTCGAGGTGATACCTCCAGCGAAAGCTCACCGTCTGCTTGAGAATGGCCATGGCGTCCTCGCGCGTGCGGGTGCCTGATGGCCATGCGGCTGAGACCACCAGTGAGCCGTACGCGCAGTGCTCAGGCTGGTCGTCGACCTGAGGGACGCCCGCGTCGTCCACCTGGACGAACAGCGCAAAGGCAGCACCCGTGTCCAGCGCACCGGTGGCCACCACCTTGGACTTCGGGGGATGCTCTCTCCATGCGAGAGGGCCTGAAATCTGAGCGTTCCACTCTACGGCCTGTGAGCGGTCCAGCCACGCCGAGATAACGCCTGCCGAGGTCCTGTATTCGGGCAACACGAGCGCCCCACGCTCGGCCAACTCGCGTGCAAATTCGATGCCCAGGCTTCTGGCGAGGTTCTCCGCACCGGCTTCGCACTCGGGGCGCTCCTGTGAGGCCTCGTGTGAGAAGTGCCACTCGTTGGTGTCTCCCTGTTTGGCCACCAGCGGGCTCTTGCACATGGGGCAGAAACATCCGCACGTAGCCCCTCGTAAGACTTCGCCGACGAAGCGTATGGCTCCGCTGGCATCAATCGCCATGATCTGGATGCTGGACATGGGTTGCTCAGTCCTCTCGCGCGTACCGAGTCAAAGGTTTCACCAGTGATGCCAGAGGAAGCATGCGTTTGCAGTCCTCGTCCAGCGGCAAGCCCTGGTACAACCCCACTAGATCCAGCAGCTCGGACACGGCTCCGTTTTCCACGCCTGTAGGTTCAAGGTGTTTCATGCACTCCACATCGACCATATCGAGCACGAGGTCCTGGCGATCGACCGGGATGGTGCTGCGCTCTTGTGGGCCTTGAGGGCGCACTTGCGCTCCTCGATAGGCTATGAAGAATGCATTTTGACCCTGAAGTCGGCGACTCGAAGGGGCTCGGACTCATTGAGCAGGCAATCCAGCTTCAAAAGCTTGAGGACTCGAATGCCTGACTATCCTCTCCGAGTCGTCCCGATGGAGAACCTGTCCGTTTCAGTGCGATGTCGCTGGGCGTGACTGGCTCCACAGATCCAGTTCGCTGCGGCGCCAGGCCACTGCGCGCACACCGAGACGAACGGGGCAGGGGAACTGTTGTTGGGCGATGAGCCTGTATATCGTCGATCGACCCAAGCCCGTCATCTGTATGACGGATGGCATGCGCAGAAACACGGTCGAAACTTGATCCTGTGTTTCCGGGGGTGGGGCAGAGGTCTGTTGCACGGCAATCTCCCGGTGGAGGCATGTAGGCAACTGTAGGGCGCTGCGGGCGCCTCGGTCATGCTGGATTCGCTGACAAATCTAGCGCATAGAGTTGTATCACCGAGCTTCTCGACGTCTTAGATGCCGTCTTGGCAAGACCGGTCTGTTGCGATCCGGACACATGCATGTTTCCGCGGAGAATTTCGGACACGTGTCGGACACGGCGTATCCAGAAAGCAAAAGAGTCAGCAGGCGCTAACCTGCTGACTCTTGATTTACTTGGCTCCCCGTGCTGGGCTCACTGCGAACCGTGCGGCTTAGCCTGGTGCGGCCCGCGACGTTCTACGGAAAAGATCGGGCGGGGCTGTTGACATTGGCGGCTTGATCTGGGACTGTGCGGCCTGCGTCGTTGCGGGCGCGGACATGGAACTCCCTTTTGGGCCGGCCTCACAGCCGGCCCTTTTTCTTGAAATCCGCACGCGTGCCACTGCGTGTTTTGCGTTAAAGGGTAGGTAGAATTCCTCAAAATCCATAGCAAAAGGGGCATCTGTGGCAATGGTGATGTGCAAAAAATGTGGGCGAGACATCAGCGATGAAGTGAAGACCTGCCCATTTTGTGGCGCGCCGCGCGAGAAGCCAAAAAGCAGTCTGGTGTTTTGGGTGTTCGTTATCCTGGGGGTGGGGTTCGTAGTGGTGTTGGCCGCGCGAGAGCCAAATCGGGCCGTGCAGGACCACTCGATTCCGCCGCAAACGATGGACCAACGGGCTTACGAGCTGTGCCTGTCCGAGCTGGCCTCTGCCGATCGAGCACGCAATGGCACAGGCAACTTCATTGCGGGTACGTGCGAGATGATGCGCAAGAAGTACATCGAGAAGTACCGATCAACGCCGTAAAATTCCTCAAAATCCATAGCAAAGGGGGCAAGCCGCAAGCCGGTTTGCCCCCTTTTTTTGCGCCTGTGTTTGGCCGCACTATGGAGCATGCCCAAGGATTGGTCCGCGAAGATTTCCACCGTCAATTTCCGTTGCACGAAGTGCCGTGCGGCGTTTGAGGGTGAGCCGGACCTGATTGAGGACGATGCGGAGCAGGCGCACCACCCGTTTCGCTATTTCGCCCATTGCCCCGAGTGCGGGGCGCAGCATCAGCCGCAGGCTTCGTGGGAGCGGGCGCTGCTCAAGGCGCACCAGCATTCGACGGGGCCCAAGACCGAGCAGGGGAAGGCGGCGAGCGGCGCGAACCTTGATGGCCACCCGACGCCGACCGAGGCGCTGCGCACCCGCTTCAACGCGATGAAGCACGGGGCGGCGGCGCGCACTGCCACTTACTTTCCGGCCAAGCCTGACGGCTATGCGTTTTGTGCGCGCTGCGATGTGGACCGCGCCTGGTGCGCGCAGCAGCCGGCGTGCGTGAAGCAGACCGAGATTTTCATGCTGCACCACGCGGCGTTCGAGCAGCGCAACCCGCGCGTGCTCTCGGCCATGCACGCCGATATGCACGCGGCGTTGATGGCCACGCTGCAAATGTGTATCCAAGAGGTGCTTGGGCTGGGCGTGCTGATCAAGGCGCCGAAGGTGGAGCTCGACCGCGAGGGCAACCCGGTCACGCTGACCTACACGGCCGAGGATGGCAGCAAGCGCTACATCTACAACTACACCAGCAATCCGGCGTTCAAGCCGCTGACCGAGCTGATTTCGCGCCTGGGGCTGTCGATGAGCGACCTGGGCATGACGGTGCGCGCCGCCGAAGACGACGAGGAGCGCAGCCTGGGCAAGCTGCAGTTGGGCGAGGACACCCGCGAGACGTTGAACTCCTTTGGCGCCCGCATGCTGGAGGCGACCGAGAACGCGCGCCTGCTGATCACCAAGGCTGCGAAGGCGACGGCGGCAGACCCGGTGCTGGTGGAGCACAAAGCGCGCGGGGGTGACCAGTGAGCCGCACCAGTGCCGCCCAGCGCGCCAAGAGCAGCCTGGTGGCTGAGCGCGAAATCATGCGGTTTGCGGTGCCTGACCCGGCGACCGGCATCCGCCCGCATGCGCTGTGGCACAAGCACGTGCACAACGTGGAGCTGGACCCGATTCAGTGCCTGAAGATGCAGGAGATGGACGCCCACCCCAATACGGTGGACTTCAGCTGCCGGCGCACGGGCAAAACGGCGGTGAAGGAGTGGCACAACCTGGAAGAGCTGGCGACTTCGCCCTTCCAGGAATGCGGCATCGTCGCGCCGCGCTTGCAGCAGAGCCAGAACAACCTGAACTACCTGGTGGACGCCGTTCGGCGCAGCGAGATGTTGAGTGCCTTCATTGCCCACCGGCAAGGGCGCCCGCAGCTCAAGGACACCAGCTTTCAGTTCGTGAACGGCAGCAAAACCACTGCCTTCGGGATCATGAGCCAGATCGACGGCGAATCGATCACTATTGCCGACCTCGAAGAAGCCGACGACATGCCGCAAGACCGGCTGATGTCGCGCTTTATGCCCATGCTGGGATCCTCTCGCCGTGCCGGTGTGGATCCACGCGAACAGCAATTCAAACCGCGCATCCGCATTACCGGCGTGTACAAGGGCGCGGACGTGCTGCAGTCGCTCATCAACACGGGTGAATACCACGTGCTGCCCGCGGTGGACGTGCACCTGGGCGTGCAGCTGGGCATGGTGAACGCCGATTGGGCCAAAAGCATGCAACTGCAGATGCCGCCCGATGAGTACATCCGGCAGTTCCTGTGCAAGAACATCCGTGCGCGCAACTGGATCTGGGAAGAGCACATTCGCCGCGCCAGCGCCCTGGGGCTCGAAGCCGGCCTGGAGCGCGCCTGCCCGGTACCGGGGCAGCGCTACAAGCGGCGCGGCCTGCTCAGCCTGGGCTACGACCACACCGGCCACGGCGAAGACCCGGCGGCGTCGAAAAGCGCGCTGGTGATCTGCGAGCAGCTCGGCAACTGGGTGACCTTCCCGTTCGTGAAGATTTGGGCCGCTGGCGTGAGCGACAGCGCGCTGGCGAATGACCTGGTGGCGATCTGGGACTACTTCCGCCCCGACTACGGCATCGGCGACGCCTACGGCGTGGGCATGCTGACCGGCGTGAACGATGCGCTGTACCGCAAGGGCCTGACGCACATCAACCGCGAGGTGGTGGCCGATGGCCAGAGCACCGCCAGCGCCTGGAACGAGTGGGCCTTTGCCCCCATGCGCTTCGAGGGCATGACGAAACACGTGATGGCCAGCGCACTGCGCCAGGCCTTCCACCACAACCTGGCCGCCTTCCCCTATGTGGACGTGGCCGACGAGCGCGAGCCCGAGGAGTGGCTGGCCTTCGTGCGCCAGATGGGGAACATGAAGGCCACCCCCACGCAGGCGAGCTACAGCAGCTTTTCGATGGTGGACCGCAAGGTGGGCGACGACTTGTTCGACGCCGCCTGCGCCGCCGTGTACGCCCTGCTGACGCGCGGCCTGGCCGATGCCCCGGCCGTCATCCAAAGCCGCAAACAAAGCCGCGAGAGCCTGCTGGCCGGGCCCGGCGTGCTGCTGCCGGCCTGATCGCACAAGGAACCCGACATGCGCAAAACCCTTTCCCTGCTGCCCAGCGCCGCCTTGGCCCGGCTGACCACCATGTGGCGCGATGTGTATCCGTCGACCACGCCGCTCAAGCAAGAAACCGGTGTGCGCGTGGCAGGCGACGAAGCCATCAAGCGCCTGTACGCCAACATGTGGCTGGACACCGAGCGCCGCGCCATGGTGCAGACCGTGCGCGACATGGACCGGCGCGACGGCCGCGTGAAGCAAATCCACAACCGCCTGGCACGCGACTGCATTCGTGGCGGCCTGGTGCTGCAGGTGAACGAGAAGGCCAGCAGCGAGGTGCTCAAGCGCGAATGGCGCGCCCTGCAGGGGCGCCTGCAGCTTGAGATGGGCGAGAAGCTCAAAAGCGACGCGCGCGGCTTTGTGATGGAGGGCAACCTGCCGCTGCAGCTCGTGCTGAACGACACGCAAGACGTGGTGGCCGCCATCCGCATGCCGAGCGAAACCCTGGTACCCATCACCGACATCGGCGGGCGCTTCAAGAACCCGGCGGCGGCCTGGGAGCAGCGCGACGTGATGACTGGCACCACGCTGGCCAGCTGGGCCGCCTGGCAGATGAGCGTGGCGCGACTGGACCCCGACAACTTTGACGACCTGGGCAGCATGGGCCGGCCATTCCTCGATTCGTGTGCCCACGTCTGGCAGAAGCTGGTGATGACCGAAGAGGATTTGGTGCTGCGCCGGCGCATGCGTGCCCCGCTGCGCATGGCCCACGTGCTGGAGGGCGCCGACGACATTGCGCTCGGCGCCTACCGCAAGACGGTGGAAGGCGAGCGCGGCGAAATCACCACCGACTACTACCTCAACCGCAAAGGCGGCGTCACGGCCGTGCAGGGCGACGCCACCCTGGGCGACATTGCCGACGTGGTGCACCTGCTCGACACCTTCTATGCCGGCAGCCCAGCGCCCAAGGGCCTGTTTGGCTACACCGAAGGCATGGCGCGCGACATTCTTGAAGACTTGAAGCGCAGCTATTACGACGAGGTGGACAGCCTGCAAGACGCCATGGCCGCCAGCTACACGGTGGCCTTCCGCATCCACCTGCTGTTCAAAGGCCTTGACCCCGACGTGGGCGAATTCACCCTGCGCTTTGCCCAGCGCCGCACCGAGACGCCGAACCAGGTGGCCGACCTGGCCCTGAAGTACATGGCCCTGGGCCTGCCCGACGACATGGTGTACGCCGACATGGGGCTGGACCCGGACTACGTGCGCCAAAAGCGCATCGAGCAGGCCGCGCGCAACGACCCGTACCCACCAGCCGCGCAGGGCGCCGGCGGGCGTGTGAGCGTGACGCCGGGGAATGCGCCCAAGGGCGAGAGCGCGACGGCTATTGGCGTTGCGGGTAGCAATGGCGGCAAAGGCCGCTCTTAAATCAGGAGCAAAACAGCATGACAACGAAATACATCGGCGTAAAACTCATCAACGCCACCCCGATGGACCGGGCGCAATACAACATCTATCGCGGATGGCAATTGCCTGCTGATGAAGACGGCAGCGACCCCGGTTTTCTGGTTGAGTACCTGGACGGCGGCAAGGCCAACATGCCAGACCGAGCGGGCTATGTGAGCTGGTCACCGGCTGACGTGTTCCAGCGGGCCTATCGGCAGTGCTCCGGGCTGACCTTTGGTCTGGCCATTGAAGCGCTCAAGGCGGGCCAGCGCGTGGCTCGCGCGGGCTGGAATGGAAAGGGCATGTGGCTCTGCCTGACCTTGAGCATTCACGATATTCCGCGTCAGGGAACGTCCTGCCCGGTTTACCGGCTGACCCTCGACGACGAGGGTGCGGGCGCGACAGCGTTGCCATGGATTGGCATGAAGACCGCCGATAACAAGTTTGTCCCGTGGCTCGCCAGCCAGACGGACATGCTGGCCGAAGACTGGGTGACTTTGGAGTGATGCCATGAAAGTCGAAATCGACAAAGTTCTTGATGCGCGCGACCCGGCGACACGCTTGCGTGACATTCGCGCAATGGCGGGCCGGGCCATGTTGGACGGTCCCCACGACTACAAGACAGAAGAACTTGAAGGCCCGTTGTTGGATCTGGCGGTATCGAAGGCCATCGGCCTACAAGCCGTGATCAACAAGGTTGACAACGCTGTCGCGCCCTTCTTCGAGTGCTGCGTGTTGAATGCTTGTGGGCGGTTGCAATACCAGTACCTGCCATCCCGTTTCTGGGCTCAGGGGGGCCCTTTGGTGGAGGAGTACTGCATCAGCCTCACGCATCGTGGAGCCGACAAATGGGCGGCAGATGCACCTGGCGTCTTTGTGGAAGCCCCTTCGCCATTGCTGGCCGCTATGCGTGCGCTGGTGGCCAGTCGGCTGGGCGACGTTGTGCGCATGTAGCCATGAACCAAGCCGCTGCCATTCGCCGCGCCAGCCGCCAGGCGCGCAACGCCATGCAGGAACTTGACCGCCGGGGCGTCGAGGACTTGCTGGTGCTCTATGGCCGGGCGGCCGAAGAGGTGCGGGCGCGCATTGCGGCGGCGGTGGATGCGCAGCAAGAGGTGCCGCAGCACCGCCTGCGTGAGCTGCTCGCGCAGATCGAGGCGGTGGTGGATGGCCTGAGCGCGGCGCGCGATGCGCTGGTGGCGCAAGCCATCGACCGCGCCGCCGAGCTGGGCGTGCGGCCCTACACCGTGCAGGGCCTGGGGGCCGTTGGTGCACTCGATGGCGCAGGCAGCGCAAGTGCCGCAGGTGCCACCGGCAGCGCGCAGGCCGTGCTCGACAGCAGCGCCGCCATGCGCGTGCACCAGGCGGCGGTGCAGTTTGTGCGCGAGTTCACTCTGGCCGATGGCCTGACCCTTTCGGACCGCCTGTGGCGCGTGGACCTGGGCGCCAAGCAGGCGCTCACCCGCGCCATAGGCCAGGCCGTGGTGATGGGGCAGAGCGCAGCCCGGGCGGCGCAAGACTTCATCCTGGCCGGCGACAAGGTGCCGGGCGACGTGATGGCCCGCGTGGTGGCAGGCCGCGCGGGGGCGTTGGCGCAAGCCGCCGGCACGCTGACCGACCGCGACAACGGCGTGTTCCACCAGGTCGAGCGGGTGTTTCGCACCGAAATCAACCGGGCACATGGCGAGGCGTACATGGCGGCGGGCGAGGGCACGCCGGGCTTTGCCGGGTGGCGCTTTTTGCTGAGCCCCGCGCACCCTAAGCCAGACGTGTGCGACCTGCTGGCATCGCAGAACCTGCACGGCCTGGGCGCTGGCGTGTACCCCGACCGCGCAAGCTGCCCCTGGCCAGCGCACCCGAACACGCTGAGCTTCGTGGTGATGGCGTTCCAGGAGGAGGTGACCGACGCCGAGCGCGCCGGCAAGGAAACCGCCCTGCAGGCCCTGCAACGCCTGGCGCCCGAGGTGCGCGATGGCGTGCTGGGCAAGACCAAGGCCACCTACTTCGACCAGGGCCTGCTGCGCACGGGGATGATCCGCGCGCCGCTGCGGGCGGTTTCAAGCCGTTTGGCACGCCAGCGCTTGACTGGTAAGGGGTAGCAGCTATGAATTTTGATGACCTCTTGCAGCAGTACAAGGACAACCCGCGCCGGGAGAGCACGGCGCTGCTGCTGGAAGATGCGCGCCTGCTGCGCTACTGCGTGGTGTTCAAACAGGTCAAACCCCGACGCCTGTATGACTACCCCATCGAGCGCACCTGGGAGGCGCTGTGGGACTGCGTGCAGGTGGATACCGAGCGCCTGGCCATCCTGGCCGACGATGTTCCCGCCGTGGCGCTGCGCAACCTGGAACGCATCAAGGGGCTGCGGCTGGTGTACCCGGATGGGACGGTGCAACCCATGGTGGACAAAGTCATTGTGAAAAAAATCACGGATGCGCTTTCATAGCCGCTGGCTGTGGGCGCCCTTGTGTAAAACGCCGTCCGTTGACGGGGAAAGGAGGTGAAAAATTATGGCAACACGTTTGCGTCGTGGCCGCGCTGAAGGGCGCCCCACTCGAAACCAGTTCAACCGTGCGAGCAAGGCTACCAAGTCGAGCTACGCTCAGTTGACCCGCGCCGCCGGCTTGTCCGGTGGTCGTTCTTCGGGTTCGTGATAACCCTAATACCCGGCCTTATCAGTCGGGTATTTTTTGGGTATTGTTGATATTAGAAAATGATGCTACTATAGGGCATCGATTGAATAAATCGGTCCCCGCACCTCGGGGGTTTGCAGAGGTTTTTGGAGAATCAATATGCGTAAAAGCATTATCCGCACCATTGAAGCCGTGCGCCCCTTTATTCCCCGTATGCAGTTGATGACCATGGCCGATGGCCTGCGCTCAGAAGAGCGTGGTTTTTTCCGGGAGAAGTTCCGGGAGCTGGAATCCACCATTGCCGCCATGCCGGTGACTTATGAGCAGTCGGAACTGGGCGAAGCCGCCCTGGTGTACTTGCATTACTTCGCGGGTGGGGCCGATTGGTGGATCACTGAGAAGGATGTGGAGGGCGGCACACAGCAAGCCTTCGGCCTGGTCGACTTGGGCCATGGGCCTGAGCTGGGTTACATCAGCATTGCCGAGCTGGTGAACCTGCGCAGCTTGAATATCGATCTGCACTGGAAGCCCTGCACCCTGGCCGCATTGAAAGAGGGCAAATATGGGGCCCGGCCTGAGCCTAAGCCTGAGCCGGCCCGGTTCAGCATGGAAATGATCGTGAGCCCTGCCGAGTGCCTGGCCAATGCCCCGGCCAATGGGGTGTATCACTGACAGATTCAGTCACTGCCTGGCGTGCCGGGCAGTGGCGGGAGTTGTCCCGAAACCCGCGCCTCGGGGTAGCTGAGGTCTTTTGGAGAAGTGCAATGCTGAAGATCAATGACGTGCTGAAACTGGCCCGCGCAAAAAGCCCCCTGGCTGCCCTGCGCTCCGTGGTGTTCGATGGCCAGAGTGCCATTTGCGCAAGCGAGCTGGACTGGATGGTGGGCGTGCCCTGCCCACAGCCGCACCTGGCCGGCCCGGTGGTGGTGCCCGTGGAAGCTGTTTTGTCGCACCTGGCCAAAAGCCGCCACCTGGTGGTGATGCCCGATCATTTGAGCAATGGGCAGGGCCTGGTAACCCCGTTCGGCAAGGATGGCGGCGTGGATTACGACAGCGTGCTGGCCATGCTGCCGCGCCCGCCCGCCGGCCCGGTGGTGTCGTTTGACCTGGAGCTCAACGCCCTGGACCGTGTGCTGGTGGCTTCTGGCGTGCAGGACATTCGCTACTACCTCAACGGCGTGCTGTTTGACCTGACGGATGGCGTGCTGGTGGGCACCGATGGCCACCGCCTGCACCTGTACCGCAACCGGGTTCCCCAGGTGTTCGGCCGCGAGCTTGTGGACGGCGTGGCGACCCGCGCCCCGGTGCAGTTGATCCTGCCCCGTGACCCGCTGTACTGGGTGCTTGGCAGCCAGGGCGAGAGCGTGAAGGTCAGCATCTGGAATGCCCAGGCGGACACCAGAAACGACGAAGCCCCTGCACAGATCCTGCTGCAGGGGCAAGACTGCTTTGTGTGGATTCGCAAGCCCATCGAAGGCCAGTACCCCGACTGGGCGCGCGTGGTGCCCGCCGTGGTCAGCCGGCCGGTGTGGGCCCGCCTGAACCCGATTGCCCTGGCCGATGGCGCCGACGCCATGGGCAAGGCCATCACCCTGGCCAACCCGAAAGAGTTCCCGTCCGTGCGGATTGACTTCGGGGGTGGGCAGATTCGGGGCCATCGCCCGGAGGATGTTTTGCCCTTGGGTGTGCAGGTGCACAGCGACGATGCCAGCGTAGCGCCCGAAAGCCTGAGCGATGGGCTGCAGCTTTGCGTGAATGCCCGCTATTTGCAGGATGCCGCCGATTGTGTGACCCGCAATGCCCAGTGGCGCCCGGACTATTTGAACCCGACCATGGGCGCCTTGCTGGTGGTCGATGGGGACTTTTCGGGGGTGGTGATGCCGTACCGTGACCTGGCAAAGCCTGCCGACAATCCCGCAGAGCCTGCCGAGCAGGAAGCCCCGGAAGAGGCCGAACCCTGCCCCGCTGCCGTGGCTGCCCTGGCCGATCAGTTGATGGGCAAGGCCCGCCAATCGGCCCAGCAAGCCCCGGCAAAGGCCCGTAGCAAGCCCCGCCGCCTGGTGGCAGCCTGACCCCTTGCCCGGCCCCGGCCGGGCTTCTCAACCCCAAAAAATGAGCCTATCATGCCGCCCATGAATCCAAAAATGGACAAGTCCTTGCGGCTACTGGCTGCCCTGGACCGCCGCCCCCAGTCAAGCCATGAGCTGGCATCGAACCTGGCCACTAGTCGGCCCACTGTGATTCGCCTGGTCGAGGACTTGCGGGGCATGGGCTGCCAGATTGAGGCCGTGCGAGAGGGCCGGGCCGATTGGGCTTACCACTTGCGGGATTGGGGCTTATTCAACGCCGAGCGGGTGCTCCGGCATTTTGAGTGAAGGAGTCTGTGATGAAAACTGCAAGCCATGAATTCGACACAGTGCACGGCAAGGTGACCGTGGATCTGGAAATTTTCGACATGGACGCCGTGGAAGCGGTGGACGTGTACGAGCAAGACCGCAACTGGTTTGGCCTGGGCGGCTGGCGCATTGAGGGCATGGTGAACAGCACCCCGCGTGGCACCCGGTTCTACGGGCGCAGCAAGCTGGGAGCCGCTTACTTCGGGAAGGGCACCGAGGACGCGGCGCGGGAGTTCCTGGCCGCCGCGCACCAGGATGGTTTTTTCGCCTAAGAGATGGGGCATGGTGCCCCGGCCCGCTCCGCTGGGTAGACGCGGACTTTGGAGATGGAAATGAAAAAAGTGATCAATGGCAAGGTTTACAACACCGAAACAGCTACCCAGATTGCCAACTGGGACAACGGGATTTATGGGAGCGACTTTCACGCCTGCGAAGAGACTCTATATGTCACCAGCAAGGGGGCCTACTTCGTTCATGGCGATGGCGGACCTGCAACCAGGTGGGCTCGTCCGGTAGGCAGCAATGGTCGTTGCGGCGGCAGTGGCATCGAGGTCTTGAGTCAAAGGGAAGCCTTGCAGTGGTGCGAGAACCACGCGGTTGATGCCGACGTGATCTCCGAGCACTTCTCCGTTGAGGAGGGCTGATCGTGGATGAAAAAATGGTCCGTATCCATATCCCGCAAGGGCTCGACTTTGCGGCACTGAAGCTGAGCCGAGACCCGGTGACCCTGGATGTTGAGTTCGACTGGGCGCCGATCGAGGCCATTTGCCGGGAGTCGGGAATTGACATTGCCCTCTTCAGAGATCAGCCAGAGGACAACCTGGCGGCGCTGATTCACCAGTGGTATCTGGAGCACCTGGAGCGCGGCGGTGCGCCGGACCCGGTGCAGGAAGCGTTGCAGGCCGAGGTGCAAGCCGAGGCTGCTGCTGGTGGGCAGGCGGGGGTGATCAACCACGCTGGAAAGTTGCAATGACCAACCCCGTCTGCGAGGTGGTGCGCGCCGCCACCGGCCACGACAAGGCCCTGCTGTCGTTTTCCCTGGGGAAAGACAGCTGGGCTGCCTGGCTGAGTGCGCGCGACTACTTCGACTTCACGCCGTATTACCTGTACCTCGTGCCCGGCCTGGAGTTCGTGCAGGACTACATCGGCTATGCGGAGCAGAAGCTGGGTAAGCACATCGTGCAGTTGCCGCACCCTGCTTTTTATCGGTGGATCAACCATGCCACCTACCAGGCGCCGGAGCGGCTGCGCATCATTGCGGCGGTAGGTTGGCCAGACTTTCAGTACGACGACATTCGGGGTGCGGTGATCGAGGATTGCAAGCTGCCCGAGGATGTGTGGACTGCCACGGGGGTTCGGGCTGCTGACAGCCCGATGCGCCGGGCTTCGCTGATCAAGAACCAAGGGGTGAATGCGAAGCGCCAGTATTTTTACCCGTGCTGGGACTGGAAAAAGGAGCAGCTGCTGGCTGAGCTGATCAAGAACGACATCAAGCTGCCGGTGGATTACAAGGTGTTCGGGCGCTCGTTTGACGGCCTGGACTTGCGCTTTCTGATCAAGATCAGGGAGCATTTCCCCAGGGACTACCAGACCATCCTGGACTGGTTCCCGCTCGTGGATATGGAGATTGCCCGCTATGAATTCGCCCAACGCAACGGCACCGCACGGCTCGCTGGAGAGCGCCACCGAGCTGTCAGCGCTTGACGGCCTGGACGATCTGGACGGTGGCGGCCTGGACGGGCTCGACGGCCTGGGCGGGCTGGATGCGCTGGACGCCGACGATGGCCCGGACATGGAAGACCCGATTGGTGAGCTGGACTACGACAACCTGACCAATGAGGAAGTGGCACACAAGGAAACCAGCGCGGTGCTCGAAGCCTTCAAGGCACGCGCCCAGGCCGAGCAGGAACGCTTCAAGCTGGCCACCGACAGCGAGTATTGGGTGGGGCTGTGCTTTCAGACGCGGGCGCAGAAAGAGGCGTTTCTGAAGGCGGCCAAGCTGATCCAGCATGGCGACAAGTACATCGACGGCCAGCTGCTGGCGCAGCGCATGGGCATCGAGCTGCCGCCTGCGGCCGTGCCCTACAACGTGAGCGCCAAGGTGGATGCTAAGTACGCGGCGCTGGTGAAGGATCTGTGATGGCAACCCAATTGGAAATGGACGCCCGGGTTAAGACCTTACGGGACGATGTGTTGAAGGCCATGCATGCGCACTCCCAGCCAATCAGGGTCACCCTGTATTGGGCGTGGGCCCGCCGTTTTACGGAGTTCGATGAGTTCATTGCCTACGGACCTCCAGGGCCGCATGCGGGGCCGGAGCTATTCAACGGTGTGGAACTGGAGATGGGCGAAGACTCCGACTTGGCCGTCGTCATGTTTGCCGACGGTAGCTCGAAGAGCGTTACCTTGGGTTCACCATGGATCTAGCATTCCCCTATGGCGACGGCAACCACCACCGCATGAGCTGGCGGCGGGCGTGGGATGTGGACGTGGACGGGCTGACCGCCACGCACCGCGAGACTGGGTTTGTGGTGGCGTTCGAGCCGAGCCCGGCGGGCGGGTATACCGCACGCATTGGGTGCACACTGCCGCCGTTCGGGCCTGACGGCGAGCAGGCCATGGCGCAGATGTTCGGGCTGCGGCAACTGCTCAAGGATGGGTGGGACATTTTCCACACGGTGGCGCGCAAAGCGCTGGCGTAACGCCCCCCCGATACGGGAATCCCCGTATCGCCCCAAAACCGCTCCAAAATCCATAGCTGCCAGCGCTTGCCATTCAAGCGCTAGGCGCGCTTTTTGCCCCCTTTTTTCGCGCGCCTGAAACGCTGAAGATGCCCACGCGGACAACCCCGCGTCAGAGGCACCATGAAGCGTTTCACCCTTATTGCTCTTGCAGTCATGGCCGTGTCGGTGGTGGCTGCGTGGAAGGCGCCGCCGGCAGGGCGGCACATTCGCCTGGGGCATGAGGATGGGGTCCCTGGGCGGGTGCGGTTCCTGTCGCAAAGCATTTCGCTGGCCGAGGGCGCCAAGACTTCGTGGATCACGCTGACCCGTGTCGGGCAGTTCCACGACCCGCGCTATGGCGACTTTGCGATCACCCACGCCATGCTGGCGCAGATGGTGCAGAACTTCGATGGCCGCGTGCTGGGGCAGGACGTGTTCATTGACGTGGCGCACCGGCCAGACGATGGCGCTGCGGCCAAGGTGCTGCGGCTGTCGGTCGAAGACGGGCGGCTGCGCGCGCTGGTGGAGTGGACGCCGTTTGGCGTGCAGTCCGTCAAGGAACGGGGCTTCACCTACCTGTCGGCCGAGTACCACGAAGCGTGGCAGGACAACGAAAAGAAGCAGCAGCACGGCTGCGTGCTGCTGGGTGCGGGCCTGACGAACCGGCCCGTGATTTCGCGCCTGGACGGCATCGACCCCAAATCCCTTTCGCAGGACAACGACCACGACGCGAGCGTGCGCGTGGCCGTGTCCCACCAACTTCTCAAAGAACTGCAGGAGCAGGACACCATGAACTTCATTGAACAACTCAAGGCGCACTACAAGGCGCTGGGCCTGTCCGACGCTGTGGCCACCAAGCTGCTGGCCGAGGCGCAAAAGCAACTCGACGTCGCTGCCGCCGACCAGGTGAAGTGCCTGGCGCTGGTGGAAACGTGGAAGGCGAACGGCGCCGCAGTGCACGAGCAAATCAAGGCGCTGGCCGTTGCCAGCCCCGGCCAACCGCAGAACGTGACGATCACCCTGGCCACGCCCGCCGTGGACGTGGACGCCGCCGTGAAGCTGGCGATGAAGGCGGCAGATGACGCCAAGACGCTGGCGCAGACCACCATTGCGGCCAAACACAAGCTGCTGGCCACCACCATTGCCGAGGGCAACAAGGATCTTGACGAGGCCGCCGCGCGTCAGCTTTGCGCGAATGTGGAGCCTTTGATTACCGCCGACACCACCGACGAGCAGGTCAAGGCCCTGGCGCAAATGCAGATCGACCACGTGCAGCAGCTCAGCGCACAGGCCAAGCTGCAGGGCATGGGCTATGTGCAGATTGCGGGCAATGCGCGCATCACGGTGGACAGCAGCAACAGCATCAAGAGCCTGCAGGCCACCATTGACAAGCGCCTGGGCTACGAGGGCATGAACGAGGCCAAGCGCTTCGAGAAGACGGGCGGCAAGCTGCTCGCGGTGAACAAGGACTTTGCCGAGAAGGCGCTGGCCCAGTTCGATGCAGCCAACGGCCAGCGCCTGGACGCCGAGCACAAGATGCTCGCCGCCGGTACCGGCACGATCAGCGACGTGGCCGTGCCCGTGGTGGCCGAGCGCACGGTGCTGCGCGAAGCGCTGTACAACCTGACCAGCCTGGCCTTTGTGAACGCCGGCACGGCCCCGTTTGCCAACGTGCTGACGGTGCCTTACAGCTACCGCGACCAGACCGCTGCTGGTGTGGGCGCGCTGCGCCGCTATGAAGGCCAGGGCATTCGCCGCGCCGGGGTGATCCAGACGCAGGAAGAGGCCCGCCCGATTCCGCAAAAGCTGGCCTACCTGCTTTCGAGCGAGCTGCGCCTGCTGATGAGCGCATCGCCGATTGACTTTGACCCGCTGGCCGAGAACATCCGCAACATCGTGCGGATCGTGGGCGAGGACACCGAGGCGATCAACTACAACGAAATGGTCTTCTCGGCCGACGAGTCGGGCGCCACGGCGTTCAGCGACACGCTGACGGCCCAGTGCAACGGCACCAATAAGGTGTTTGTCACCAGCGTGTTCCCGGTGGTGCGCCCGCGCCAGGCCTACGACCTCAAGGGCAATGCCGTGGGCAGCCCGACCAACCCGCTGACCATTACCTATGACGGCACGGTGCGCACCGAGTACGCGCTGCCGGCCGATGGCAGCGCGCTGCCCGCAGGCATTTACTACGCCATGGACTGGAACCTGGGCGAATTCCGCCTGCTGGACCAAACCGGCGCGGCCGTCTTGCCGGCCAACGGCAAGGTGCTGACGGTGACGGGCTCGCGCGCCACGAACCGCTCGATCTGGAACGTGGATGTGGTGGGCACGGAAAACATTCGCGACCGCTACGACCGCCTGCTGACCGAGATTGGCAACCGCAAGGTGGTGATCGAGAACGACCGCTACTACACCGCCAACTTCGCGCTGATGAGCGGCGCCATGGACAACGCGCTGTCGCAGGCCGAGAGCTTCCGCTCCAGCAGCTCGCGCGTGGCCACTGGCCTCGCGGCGGACGGCAGCCTGGGCTTTACCAAGGGCATTCCCACCTTCAACCCCAGCGCGCCGGGGCTGGTGCTGGGCGACAGCCGCATTCTGGTGGGCGAGCGGGCGAACACGCGCTTTCGCATGGTGAAGGCTTTTGCCATGAACCCACCCGAGCAGGCGCGCAACTCGAACGGCCTGTACACCGACCAGCAGGAAGGCTTTGGCACGCAGTACATCGTGAGCCACACGCCGACGCAGCTGAAAAACAGTCTGACCTCGATCGTCGTCTACAGCTCGACCGGGCGTGTAGCTCGCGCTGCCTGAATAACCCCCACCGCACCTGTAGCCCCCTGAGCGCGCCCATTGGCGGCGCGCCAGGGGCGCAGCGGCGAAGGAGAACCCCATGGGCACCCGACACATCGAGAACCACACGGCCAATGCCATCTTCGTGGGTGGCAAGCTGATCCCCCCTGGATCTGGCCGCGACATTGACGAAGCCTTGCTGCCGCCTGAGCGGCGCGGCGCGCCTGAGCAGGACGGCGCACCGGCAGAGCCCACGCTGGCCGAGCTTGTGGCCGAGCTGCATGGGCGCAGCGTGAAAGACATTGCCGCCGAGCTGCCCAACCTGAAGCAGGAAGCGCTCGACATGCTGCGCGAGGCCGAGAACGCTTCGACCAAACCGCGCACCAGCCTGCTGGCCGCGCTGGACGCCGAGCGCCTGCGCCGGGCGGATGAGCAGTTGCAGGCGGATGCCGACGCGGCTTACCAGGCGCAGCTGGCCGGGCTGACGCCTGAGCAGCTTGCCGCCATTGGTGAAGGCGCCCCGGCTGGTACGCCGGGCACGGGCGAGAAGCCGCAGGCATAAGGGCAGCACGCAGCCATGGCCTTGCTTTTGTCATCGGTGGTAGCGGCCCTGAAGGCTTCGCTGGGCGAGGCTGCGGCGCAGTTTCGCGCGGCGCAGGACGCCGACTTTGTGCGCATGCTGCAACTGGTGCTGCCCGACATGCAGGCCAAGCGCCCGGTGACGCGGCCGGGCGAGGTGGAGCTGTTTGCCTACCAGCCCAGCTATTTGCTGGCGTACCCCGACTTTGCCGCGTTCAAGACCCATTTGTGGGCCAACCCCGCGCAGACCCCCAAGCCGTGGGATGCGTGCTGGCCCGGCGCCGTGCCGCGCGTGGCGGCGCAGCGCGACGGCACCGATTGGTATCTGGAGCTGAGCCCGGCGCCTACGCCGCGCCAGTTGTCCGTGTGGGGCAGCACGCTGCGGTTTTGGTACTTCGCCCGCCATGTGCTGACCGACACGCCGGGCGAGAGCACCGTGAACGACAACGACCTGGGCCTGCTCGTGCTGCGCGCGCAGGCCGAGGCCATGCGCGAGCTGGCGCTGCGCAACGTGGTGAAGACCACCCAGATGCGCGACGGCTACAGCGGCACGCCGCGCAACGGCACGCCCAGCGCGCTGTTCGAGCTGCTGCTGCAAGAGTTCAAGGAGGCGCGCTAGCCATGGCGACTTCCAACGTGCATGTGGTGAGCGCGCAGATGCGCGCGCAGGGCGCAGGGCTGGAGCAGGCGCTGAGTGCCGAGCTGGCCGACATTGCGCAGCACGCCGCGGTGCTGATGAAGAACCGGGCGCCGAAGTTTCGCAGCACGCTGACCAATTCGATTCACGCCGAAAAAACCGGCGAGCTCGAATGGAGCGTGGGGCCCGGTGTGGCCTACGCCCTGCCGGTGGAAGAGGGCCGCAAACCCGGCAAGGGCTTGCCGCGCTGGAGCGACCCCGAGGCGGCGGACATCAAGGCCTGGCTGACCTCCAAGGCGTTTGCCGGGCGCCGGCGTGCACGCAAGAACACCACGGGCGCGCTGCAGGAGAACCTGGAGCTGCGCGACCGCTACGAGGGCCTGGCCTGGCATGTGCGGCATTTCGGCGTCAAGGCGCAGCCCTTTGTGGGGCCGGTGGCCGCGCAGATGCAGCGCATCTTCCCCGCCCGCATGGAGCAGGCGGGGCGCGAATTTCTTGCCAGCAGCGGCGCGGCAGGGGGTGCAGCGTGAACGAACTTGATACGGCCCTGGAGGCCATCAAAACCAGCCTGGCCGCCGCGCTCCCACTGCGCGTGGTGCAGCGCAGCCTGGTGCTCGACCCCATGAACCACGACCCCGCCGCGCTGGAGCGGGGCGTGATCTGCCTGGTGGCCGGTGGTGGTGGGCGTTTTGCCAACTACCGCGGCCGCGAGGCGCAACTGGGCCACTGCACGCTGGGAGTGGTGGGCTTTGTGAAGGTGGCCGAAGGGAGCGACGCGCTGGCGGTGGAGCAGGCGGAACTTGCCCTGCTGGCCGATGTGCTCGCCTGGGTGGCCGCGCCTGTGGCCCCCGGTGCGCCCAAGCCCTGGGACAGCGCCTTGCCGCAGGACTGGCGCTGCAGCCGGCAGATGGAACACCCCTACGGCTGGATGGTGCTGGACCTGGACGTGCGGCCGTGAGCAGCGAGCAACCCATTTTCAAAGGACGAAAGCCATGAACGAAAAAGTGACCAAGCCCAAGGGCGAATCTGAAGCCGCCGAGGCACCGCGCCAGCCCATGCCCATGCCCGAAGGCGGCTGGCCAGCGGACGAGTTCAGCGGCCAGGCCGGCAGCTTTGCCCGCGACCCCTACACGGGCAAGCGCACCCGGCTCGAAGACCCCACCGGCCCCCGGCCCGGCGCGATCGTCTGAGCCAACCCAACCCCATTCCTAGGAGAACGACATGGCATTGAAGATGAGCAACATGGTGCTGCTGGCAATGAAGCAGACCGCTCTGGGCACGCCGGCCGCGCCGGTACCGGGCACGAACGCGATCCTGTGCCGGGGCCTGACGCCCCAGGTGATCAAGGGCAAGTTCGTGGAGCGCAACCTGATTCGCGGCGCCAAGGGCAACTACGGCGCCATCGTGGCGGGCGAGCACCGGGTGTTCGAGTTCGAGGTGGAGCTGGCGGGCAGCGGCGCGGCCGGTACCGCGCCCAAGTTCGCCCCGCTGCTGCTGGGCTGCGACTTTGCCGAGACGATCAGCGCCGGGGTGAGCGCGGCCTACCAGCCGCACGGGGCCGAGGGCGACTACATCACCCTGTTTGCCTACCTGGACGGCATGCTGTTCAAGCTGACGGATGCCAAGGGCACGATGAGCTTCGCGCTGAATGCCGAAGACATTCCGGTGATGAAGTTCACCTACTTCGGCAAGTATGAGACGCCGACCGATGTGACGTTCCCCACGGGCATGGTGTTCACGGGCTTCCAGAAGCCGCTCACGGTGGGCAACACGAACACGGCCACGTTCACGATTGCCGGGCTGTCGTTGGTGACGCAGAGCTTCTCGCTCGACCTGGCCAACCAGGCGGCGTGGAAAGACATGATCGGCCGCGCCGGCGTGCGCAGCCCCGACCGCAAGCCCACGGCCAGCGCCGTCTTCGAGATGACCACGGTGGCCACCAAGAACTGGGCCGAAGACGTGCGCCTGGGCACCGAGATGGCGCTGGCCATCGTGCACGGCACGGTGGCGGGCAACAAGGTGGGCATTACCTGCCCGAAGCTGCAGTTCAACGCCGAGCCCAGCCTGAGCGACGCGGACCGCGTGGCCATGCTGAACGCGAGCTTTGCCGTGATGCCGAGCGCCGGCAACGACGAAGTGGTGCTGACCTTCACCTGAAGCGCGGCCCATCGCCCCAATCGACCCCAATCGACCCCAATCCATCCCCCAATTCAAGGCTTAGCCATGGCATTCAAACGCTCAATTTCCCCCACCTTTTCCCGCGAGGCCACGGTGATGGTGGCCAACGAACGCGGCTCGGCCGACAAAAACACCCTGATGTGCGAGTTCAAACGTGCCACGCCTGACGAGCTGAAGACGCTGCGCGACGTGCCACATGCCGACGTGGTGCGCGGCCAGCTGGTGAACTGGGAGCTGATCGACAAGGACACGAACACGAAAGTGCCTTTCAGCATCGAGGAGCTGGAAGCCATTTTGTCGATCAGCTCGGCGCCTGCGGGCATTGCTGCCGCCTTCTGGGAAGGCAGCGCCGGCGCAAAAAACTGAACCTCGCCGGCGCTGCTGCGCACTGGGCACGCCTGACCGCTGGCGTACCCGAGAAGCGCCGCCAGGCGGTGCCGGTGGACGAGGCGGTGGAAGCGGCCATGCGGGCCATGGGCGCCACCGACGAAGAGGTGGAGCAGGCCCGGGCCGAGCGGGCGGGCGAACAGGAGGCCGCCGACGAAGAGCAGGACGCCTTCGAGGTGTACGAGGACAACTGGGAGGACTGGATGTTCTTTTTGCGGGTGCAGGTGCAGTGGGTGCATGCCGGGCTGGACGGGCGCAGGGTGTGCCTGAACTGGGCCGGCATTGCCGCGTTTGCCGGCATGGCCGGTGTGCGCCACCGGCGCCTGGCACGCCGCACCGAGGCGCTGGGCGTCATTGAGAAGGCGGTGCTGCGCGAAGACAACCTGATTGCGGCCGAGGCCGAACGAACCAAGAAAAGTCGCACGCGATGAACACGAACCTGGGCGCCCTGGTGATGCGGCTGGTGCTGGAAGCACGCCAGTTTCGCCAAGACCTGGACAAGGAAGTGAGCCAGACCGAGGCGGCAGTGGGGCGGCTGGAGAAGTCCACCACTTCCATGGGTGGGGCCGTGAAAGATGTGGTGGCCGGCCAGAGCACGGCGGCGGCGTCAGCCACGCGGGCGCTGGCGGTGCTGGGGCCGGTGGCCGCTGGCCTGACCGTGGCGGTGGGTGCAGCAGCCATTGCCTACATGCAGGGCACCAAGGAGTCGCAGGCGTTTGAGAAATCCATCACCCTGACCGGCAACGCCGCAGGCGTGACGGTGGGGCAGCTGGGCGACATGGCCCGCGCGGTGGACAAGGTGGTGGGCACGCAGGGCCAGGCGGCGGCCACGCTGGCGCAGATGGTGGGCAGCGGGCGCATTGCGGGGGAGAACCTGCAGAAGTTCACGATCACCGCGCAGGAGATGGAGCGCAGCGTGGGCACCGCCGTGGGCGACACCGTGAAGCAGTTCGCCGAGCTGGGCGAAGCGCCGGTAAAGGCCAGCCTGAAGCTCAACGAGAGCATGAATTACCTGACGGCCAGCACCTACGCGCAGATCAAGGCGGCGATGGAGCTGGGCGACGAGGAACGGGCGGCGTCGATTGCGCAGAACGCGTATGCCGATGCGATGGTGCCGCGCATTGCCACCATTGAGCAGAGCCTGGGCTTGCTCGAGCGCGCCTGGCGCGGCGTGAAGGGCATGGCCCGCGAGGCGTGGGATTCCATGCTTAACGTGGGCCGGCCCGACACCATGGCGGACCAGATTGCCAACGTGCGCGCCAAGATTGAGCAGGCGCAGGGGCAAGACAAGAACCGCCCGTTCAGTCTGCCGTGGGACACGCCTTTGGCGGATCTGCAGCAGCAGCTTTCGTTCCTGACGGAGCAGGAACGAATGATCAAGCGCGGCACCGAGGCCCAGACCGAGCGCAACCGGGTGAACAAGGACGCAATTGCGGCGCTGGACGAAGTGGGCAAGGCGAACGAGCGCGCACTGACCAAGCAGCAGCAAGCCGACAAGGCGCTGGCTGACTACCGCAAGAACCTGGCCGCTATTCGGGCTGCCAACAACGATTCGCCCAGCGATGCGCTGGCGAAGATGCTCGACCCGACCGTGATCGCCCAGACCGAGGCCGCCATCAAGCAGCGCGGCGAAACAGCGGTGAAGAGCACGCGCGCAGTGGCCACCGAGCAGGAGAAGCTGGCCAAGTCGGGCGAGGCGCTGGCCGCTTCGCTGCTGGCGCAGGACGCGGGGCTTTCTGGCGACTTTCAGAAGAAATGGGACAGCCTGAATGCCGCGCGCGCGGCGGGCGCGATCAGCGCTGATGAGCTGGTGGCTGCGCAGGCCAAGCTGCTGGCCCAGCAACCGGCGATGAAAGCGGGGTTGGATGCAGAGACCAAGGCTGCAGCCGACCTGGCCAAAACCATGGATGCCTACGCCAAGGCCAATGCTGCCGGCGTGGCCGAGGGCGCGCGCGCCGCCACGCAGGCCGAGCAGCAGCTGGCGAACTACGGCCTGCTCAAGAGCGAGGTGCAGGAGCTGACACTGGAGATGATGAAGCAGGCGCGCGAGTCTGCCGCGCTGGCGGGTGAGGATGTGTCGAACATTGAAGAGCGCATCAAGTGGCAAAAGCGCTTGGTCGACGCCACCCGTGGCATTGAGCAGCGCCAGGCGGTGGATCAGGCCACCAAGGAATCCACCGACGCCGCGCAGAAGATGGCCGACAGCATCAATGGCAGCCTGACCGACGCGCTGATGCGCGGGTTCGAGAGCGGCAAGGGGTTCGCGGCGAACCTGGGCGACACCGTTGAAAACATGTTCAAGACGATGGTGCTGCGGCCCATCGTCAGCTTCATCTTGAGCCCCATTTCTGGCGCGCTGGGCGGGTTGTTTGGCATGGGTGGGGCGATGGCCGGACAGGGCGGTACCGGCAGCACACTTGGAACGGTGGCCAGTGGCGCATCGCTATTTGGAAGCTTTGGCGGCGCAATGGCCGGCGGTGCTGGCTGGCTCACTGGTGCGACGACGCTGGGCGGGTCTTTGAGTGCTGGTGCGTCGCTCATTGGCACCGGATCGATGGCTGGAATCGGGGCGGGTCTTGGCATGCTGGCCGGCGCCCTTGGCCCCATCGCCCTGGGGATCTCCCTGCTCGGCAGCCTCTTTGGCCGCAAGCTCAAGGACTCGGGCATCGAAGGCACCTTCGGCGGCGACAAAGGGTTCGAAGGCCGCAGCTACAAGTTCTATGAAGGCAGCTTGTTCAGCAGCGACAAAACCACCTACAGCGACCTGGACGAACAAGTCCGCAAAACCCTGGGCGACACGTTCAAGGGCATGAAGGACCAGGTAACCGACTTTGCCGACGCGCTGGGCCTCACCACCGACCGCCTCACCGGCTACACCAGCACGATCAAGCTGTCGCTCCACGGCCTGTCTGACGCCGACGCGCAAAAGAAAATTCAGGAAGCCCTGGCCACCGCCAACGACGAACTGGCCCAGCAAGTGATTGGCACCTGGACGGACGTGACCGAAACCGTCAAGCGCCAGGTGGCCAGCACGGCAATCGAAATGGAAGCCGGCGCCGATTCGTTCCGCGAGATTGAAGAGACGATCACGCGCAGCACCTACAAGGCCAGCGAATTCGCCCGCGAGGGCGAGAAGGCAATCGACACGCTGACCCGCCTGGCCACCAGCCTGACCCTGGCAAACACATGGTTCGCACGCTTTGGCGCAACGCTGTTTGATGCCAGCCTGGGCGGGGGCGACAAGGCGTCGAGCTTCATTGATGCCGCAGGCGGGGCCGATGCGTTCAACCAGCAGGCCAGCAGCTACTTCAACAACTTCTTCACCAGCAACCAACGCAGCGGCGCGATGCGCAGCGAGATTGAGGACAAGCTGGGCAAAGCGGGCGTGGCCATGCCGCAGACAGCGGCAGAGTTCCGCAAAGCCATGGATGCATTCCTGGCCATGGGCGAAGCGGGCAAGGAAGGCGCTGCCGCACTGTTCAGCGTGGCGGACGCGTTCGCGCAGGTCAACGGCAGCGTGGGCGACCTTGAGCAGGCCATGGGCATCAGTGCGCAGAGCATCAAGGGCATCCTCGACGATGTGCGCAAGGGCGCGGCAACGCCTGCCGAAGCCGGCAAGCGGCTGGGAGACAGCATTTATGAGGGCCTTGGCAATGCGATGACGCAGGGCCTTAGCCAAATGATCATGAGCGCCGTGGTCGGCCCCCTGGTTGACGGCCTGCTGACCGGCGCCACGGGCTCTGCTGCGGCGCTGGCTGCGGGCGGCGTGGCGGGCGGTACCGGCGCGGCTGCGGGCGGTGCGGCAGCGGGCGGCGCGGTGGCTGCGGGCGGCGCTGCGGCGGGGTCTGCCATGGCCCAAGGCGGCGCCATGGCGGGCGCTGCGGTGGCAGCCACCATTGATCAGGCCCGGGCCTATATGGCCGGGTTCGCCGCGATCATGAATGACCCCGGCGTGCGCGACACCATCCGCGAAATTGCCGATGGGTTCAGCACCATTGCGGGCGACCTGGCGGGCGCTACGGGGGGGTTCCAATCCGCCAGCACCGCCATGGCCAGCGCGAGCAGCTCCGCCGGCAGCATGGGCGACAGCATCACCAGCCTTGGCGACAGCATCGAAGCCGAAGTCAAGCGCCTGCGCGGCCTGATGACTGGCGATTCGCCGCAGAAAGGGCGCGACGCCCTGCTGGCCGAATTCACCACCGCCACGGCGCAGGCCCGCGCTGGGGACCAATCGGCCCTGGAAAAACTCCCGGGCCTGAGCCAATCGCTTGAAGAAGCAACGCGCCTGTCCGCTGGCAGCTCGGTGGAGCTCGCCCGCATGCGCGGCTGGCTGGCCGGGAGCCTGGTGGAAACGCAGAGCAAATTTGCGGTGCAGACCGACGCGCAGTGGCGCGCCGCCCGGGCCAATATGACGTCGCCCGGCTACGACATTCGCGATACGCCCACGTACAGCAGCTCCTACGACGCGAACCCGGTTTACCACCCGTGGGAGGAGGCCACGGTCGATTCGCGCTACGCCAACTCGTGGTCCACCACGCCGCTTGCGGGCACGGGCAACCTGCGGGGCACCGACCCCAATGCGATGCCCGACATCCGATACACGGGCGGCGGCATTGGCGCTGCGCAATACGACGCCCGCGACCCGCGCTATCAAGAGGATTGGCGCTACCGCGACACCTGGAGCGCAGACCCGTACTTGCGCAACCCGCGCCCCACTTGGTACGGCCCGAGCTACGAGATTGGCACCAACTACGTGCCAAAAACCGGGCTGGCCATGCTGCACGAAGGCGAGGAAGTGACGCCCAAGGCCTGGAACCCTGCCGCCGGCGGGCGCGATGGCTGGCGGGAGGTGGTGAGCGAGCTGCAGGCCATGCGCCGCGACATCCAGGCCTTGCAGAAGCCCGACCAGCAGGCCCACCAGAAGGACGTCAAACGCCTTGGCGAGCGCCTGCTGCGCGTGGTCGAACGCATGGACGGCGCCGGTATCGCGGTGCGTGCGGAAGGAGCGCTGGTATGAGCGACTTCTCCGAAGGCGTCGGCCTGCTGATCTTGCGCCCCGTGCGCCCGACCGACGCCATGCTGACCGCGTGCAGCGTGCCCGAAGACGATGCGCCCGAATACAACGCCGCCACCACCTACGGCCTGGGCGACATCGTCATGCTCGCGGCGACGCACAGCGTCTACGAGAGCGGCGACCCGGCGAACCTTGGCAAGCGCCCCGACCTGTACCCAAATTTGTGGACCCGCATTCGTGCCACCAACCGCTGGCGCCTGTTTGACGGCACGAACAGCAGCCGCACCCAGCAGGCCACGAGCATCAGCTACACGTTCTTGCCGGGCGCCGCGGTCAATATGGTGGCCGCGCTTGGCCTGGTGGACTGCAGCCAGTTGCGCGTGCGCTTGATCGATCCGACCTACGGCACGGTGTACGACCACACCGCGATGACCGGCCCGCTGCCCGTGCTGCCTGACTGGTGGGAATTCTTTTTTGGCACCTGGACCGGCGGCGTCAAGACGATGCTGCTGTCCGACCTGCCGAGCTTCCCGAACGCCACGCTGCAGATCGACCTCACGGGCCTGGCCACCATGGCGATCAGCCAGCTGCAGTTTGGCCAGCAGCGCGAGTGGGGAGTGGGCGTGGAATACGGCGCGCGCTTTGGCCGCAAGAGGTACAGCCGCCGCGAGGTAAACGACTACGGCGAGATCGATTTCGTCAAGCGCCCATCCAGCAAGCTGTCGAGCTTTGTGCTGTTGCTGCGCAATAGCGAAGTCGATTCGCTGCTTGATTTCCTGGAGGAAGTGGACGCCGAACTGTGCCTGTTCGTCATCGCTGCGATGTACGAGAGCGCCATCCTTTTTGGCAGTGCCGAGACCAATGAGGCCCAGCTCGAAAACGCCACCGAATCCACCATGCAATTTGAAATTCTTGGAGCGACCTGATCATGCCCATGACCCCCATGCCGCCCGCGGTGTTGCCCACCGACCCCCGTCCTGTTTTCCTGGGCAAAGCCTTCGCTACGGTGGCCGCGCAGTCCACCTTCGTCACCGAAGCCAACGCCCTCGAAGCCAACGTAACCGCCCTGGAAGCCGGCGCCCAAGACCACGCCGACGATGCCGCCGCAGCCCAGGTAGCAGCAGAAGCCGCCGCCGCGCAGTCTGCCTTTTCTGCAGGCGTCGTGAAGTGGGTCAGCGGCACCACCTACGCCGAAGGCGTGCAAGCCTGGAGCCCGATCAACAAGGTCACCTACCGCCGCATCATCCCCGGCGCCGGCACCACCGACCCGTCGCTCGACACCACCAACTGGGCTCCCGTCTGGGCCTCCATTCGCCTCGCCCGCGACCTTGGCCGCGCCCGCGCGCTCGATTGCGTCAGCGGCGCCACCGTGCAGGCCGGGGCCAAGTACGCGGCAGACACCAGCGCAGCGGCCATCACGTCTTACCTGCCAGCCATTGCCGACACCGAGCGCGGCGACCGCGTCGAATGGGTCAATGTGCTGATGGCCTGGGGCAAGCCCTACGCGTTTGTGATCGACCGGCACGAGGCCGGCATCTATATCCAAGGCGCGCCCGCTTCGTTCAACATCGATCTGCCCCTGCCCAGCCTGGCGCTTGAGTGCACTTACAAAAGCAGCACGCAAGCCTGGTGGGCGCTGGCCTCGTAGTACCCCGCCATGACACTCGTTACCCGCACCATCACCAACGCCGGCGCGCCGCTGGTGTCGCCGGCCGGCGCCCTGCTGGCCAACGCGCTGATCACGTTCACGCTGGTCAACACTATTGGCCTGCCAGCGAACGCGATCGATGCCATTTCGTTGCAGGACGTGGCGTCCATCCCCATCACCACAACCACCGACGCGCAGGGCGAATTCGCCGTGGCGCTGTGGCCCACGTCGCGCGCCGATCGCCCGGTGCGCTACCGCGTGGTGGTAGACCACCCTGGCGTCACCCCATTCACCGCGCCGCTGGCCGACGGCGTCACCGACCTTTCCTGGGTGGCATTCATGCTGGGCGGCGCGCCGCTTACGCCTGCAGAAATCAGCCAGCTCGAACTGCACCTGGCCGAAATCAACGCGCAAAAGCTGGCCGCAGAACAGGCCGCGCAGGCCGCTGCAGGGTCAGCCGGCACGGCGCACACCGACGCGCTGGCTGCCGATGCCGCCCGCGCCCTGGCCGAAGGCGAAGCAGCCGACGCCCTGGCCGCGCGCATTGCGGCAGAAGCTGCGGCCACGCAGGCCGCGTTTTCCACGGGCGTCACAAAGTGGGTCAGCGGCACCACGTATGCCGAAGGCGTGCAAGCCTGGAGCCCGGCGAACAAGATCACCTACCGCCGCATCGTGGCCGGGGCCGGCACCACCGACCCGTCGCTTGACCCCACCAACTGGGCGCCCGTCTGGGCTTCCATTCTGCTGGCGCGCGACCTGGGCCGTGCCCGCTACCGCCAGGCCTACAGCGGCGACGCGGTGCAGGCCGGCGCCATCTACGACGTGGACACCACCGCCGCCCCCGTAACGCTGTACCTGCCCCGCATTGCCGAAACCGAGCGCGGCGATGTCATCGAATTCGTGAGCTACGGCGGCGCCTGGGGCGCGCCGTATGCGCCGGTGCTGGCGCGGCGCGACGCCGGTATCTACATCCAGGGTTCTCCCAGCGACTTTTCTGTGAACTGGCCCGTTCCCGGCATCGCGTTCATTTGCAAGTTCAAAACCGCCACCCAGGCGTGGTGGTCCATCGTTTGAAAGGGTTGATATGAGCAATTTGTCTGAATTTATCGGCGGCGGCAAGCTGTGCTACCAGGAGTTTTTGGCTTCTGGAACTTTCACGCCATCCACGCGGCTGCTTGCCCTGGGCGGCGTGGTGCTGGTGGAAATGCAGGCCGCTGGCGGCTCTGGCGCGCTGGTGGACAACACGTCCGGCAGCGCGCAATACCCCAGCGGCGGCGACGCCGGCCAGCGCCGCGCTGAGCTGGTCACCGTCACCGGCCCGGTCACGGTGACGATGGGCATCCCCGGCGCTGCAGCCACCACAACCACGGCTGCAAACCTCAACGGCAACGACGGCGGCGACCTCAGTTTCGGCACGCTGGTGGCTAAAGGCGGGCGCAAGGGGCTGACGAACAGCGCCGCGCAGTCTGCACGCGGCGGCGACGGCGTGGCTGGCCCTGGCTTGGGGCGCTTCAACAGCGGCGACAGCGCCGCGCGCGACATGCGCGGCGGCCGGGGGCTCGACGGCCGGGGCGGCGGCGGCGGCGGCGCCTGCCCCGACGTGCCAGAAAACCAGGTGGCGGTGGACGGCGGCGGCAACGGCCGCAGCGAAAGCATTACCACGCTGGTGGCCAACGTGGCGGGCTATTCCGCAGCCAACAACAGCGGCGGCGGCGGCGGCGCGCTGCGCCTGATTACCACCACGCACGGCGCCTACAGCGCTTCGTCTGGCGCGGGCGGCAGCGCCTGGCTGCGCGTGACCTGGTTTGAATAAAGAAAAGAGGCCCCCATGCAGTACGCACTGATCCGCGATTTCATTGTTCGCAACATCATCGAGGCAGACGAGACTTTTGCCGCCCGCATCGAGCCCGAATGGCAGGCCGTGGAGCCCATGCAACCGGCGCAGGATGCGGGCCTTGCCGTCGCCATTGGCTGGGGCTGGGCGCCCGGCGAACCCGCGCCCGAACCCGACCCACCAGCAGAAGGCGAACCCACCGACCCCCCGCCCCCCGCACCGCGCGTGCCCGGCACGTTCATCGCGCCCGAACCCGTGCCCGCGCCCGAGCCCGCGCCCGAGCTGCGCCACATCACCCGCCTGGCATTCCTCAGCCGCTTTTCTGACCCCGAAGCCATCGCCATTGACCTGGCCAGCATCGGCGCCACGGTCGAAGCGGCGGGCATGCGCCGGTATCTGAGCAAAGTCAACGCCGCCACCTTCATCGACCTCGACCGCCCCGACACGCGCGCCGGGGTGCTCGCGCTGGAGGCTGCTGGCATCCTGGCCGAAGGCCGCGCGCTGGAGATTCTGGACACCCACATCGAGCCGCAAGAGCGCCCGCAAGGGGGTGCGCAATGAGCCTGCTGACCAATGTTTTGAAGCTCTGGCGCACGGGGCAATACCTGCTGCCTGCAGATTCCGGGTTTATGCCGAAACACTTGTTTGCAAACGGAGAGCCGGGTTTCGCCAAACTCGACTTCTCCGGTTTCGCAGGCATGTACCAAGACCGTGCCCGGACGGTGCCGTACACCGCAGCCGAGCAACTGCTTGGAAGCTTCACCGGACTTAATGGGGTAACTGCCACTGCGCCTGCTGATGCTAATCGGGGGGTGGTGAGTGCGCGGGTGAATCTATTGAATGACGTGGCAACACTCGCAACGCAAAGCGTAACCGTTGCCGCTGGCAATTATGTATTGTCATTTACTGGCGCTGGCAGCGTGACGCTTTCCGGCGCTGCTACAGGCGTAAAAGGCGCTGGAGATAATGCAATCACTTGCACGGATGGTAGCTTGACGCTGACAGTTTCTGGCGCAGTAAATAACGGATTTTTTCGCAAGGCGTCGGATTCGCATTTGCCGTTTCAATGGGTTAATAGCCCGAGCGATTACGACACCGCAGGCTTCCCGCATTACATCTTATTCAACGGCACAAACACCGCCTACGTCACGCCAAGCATCGACTTCACCGGCACGGACAAGATGACGGTGTGGGCGGGGGTTACTAAGTTGAGTGATACCGGGCTGCAAATGATTACGGAGCTGTCTACAAACGCGGGGACCACAAGTGGCAGCTTCTGGTTCCTGGGGGGAGATAACACTACCGGAGCCCCCGGATGGGGTGGCCGCTCGGGCGGCACAACTCGACCCTTAATGCATGGAGTTGATAGCGCTGCACCGATCAACTCCGTTTTGGTGCTCGCATCCGATATAAGCGGCGCAGTATCCAGTCTTCGATCCAATGGCGCGCTAAAAGCGACAGCAACAAGTACACATGGCACGGGATCTTTTGCTTCCGCGCCGCTTTTTATCGGCGCACGCGCAGGCACATCTCTCTACTTCAATGGCCGCCTTTACTCACTAATCGTCCGTGGCGCGCAGAGTTCTAAATCACAGATTGAAGCTACCGAGCTTTACATCAAGCAAAAGATGAGGTTGCCATGAAACTAGCCTCATACCACGGCACCCGCGCCGGAATCATGGGCCTGGGCAATATCGCCATTCGCCTGCGCCTGCGTGGCCAATACAGCCACAGCGAAGTTGTGTTCGAGCCCGGTGACGGGGTGGACCACCTCATGCCAGACGGCACCTGCAATCCCGATGCCGACGGCGCGCTGTGGTGCGTATCCAGCACGGGGCTGGAAACCCTGCCCGCCTGGAGCCCGCGCCGCGCCGGGCGCATGGGCGGGGTGCGGTTCAAGCGCATCGTTCTGCACCCCGAAAAGTGGACCCTTGACGCCACCGATGCAGACCCGCTCTACGCCGCCAATTGGGCCGTGGAAAACCAGGGCGTGCTGTACGACTGGCAGCTCATCTTTGGCTTTGTGGCCTGGCTGATCCCGAACAAGCGCAGCCGAATCATGTGCAGTGAGGCCGCAGCAGAAATGCTTGGTGTGCCCGACGCATGGCGACTTGACCCGTGCAGCCTGCGCGCAGTGGTTATCTGGAAGTGAGGCAACTGTGAACAATCACGACTACCTTTTTTGGGCGCTTGTGGCCATGCAAGTGGCTGACGGCTACACCACCATTCAGGCCCTGCGAACCGGTGCCGCGCACGAAGCAAACCCACTGCTTGCCAAGCTGATCGGCAAAGTGGGCAGGGACCGCGCGGTGGTGGGCGTCAAGCTGCTTTGCATTGCCGGCCTGTGGTACGGGCGCGCAGATACGCCGCTGTGGATGATGGGCGCGCTGGCTGCGCTGTATGCCTACACCATCATCAACAACGTGCGCGTTATGCGCGGGGCGGGCCAATGACCCCAGCCCAAGCCCTTGCCCTGGCCGGGGTACCCAATGCCTGAGCCCACCGCCACCGTCGCCGCCGTGGTTGGCGTGGCCGCCGCCGCCGCCAGCACCACCGCCATCACCGCATTCGGCGTGCCGCTGGGCCTGCGTGCCGACTTGCTGGTGGCAGGGTTCGCGGGGTCGCTTGTAGCCATCGTCTTGCTCAATACCGTGCCCAGCACGGGCGACACCTGGCAGCACCTGATCCGCACCACCGTGCGGCGCATGGCGTTTGCCTGCGCATCGAGCCTGACGGCGGGCTACCTGGCACCGCTGGCCATGCTGGTGGCGCAACTGCCCGAATCGCTGCTGCTTGGCGGCGCGTTCGCCGTGGGCGGCGGTGCGCAGCAGGTGCTGCTGTTCGCCATCAAACGCCTGAGCGGCACCCCGCCCAGCAACGGCCAAGGCCCCATGCCAGGGGGCACGCCATGACAGATCTGATGCTGCTGATCCACTGGCTGGCCGGCGTGGTAGTGCTGGCCGAAGCCCTCAACAAACTGGAGCGCACCCAGCCGCTGCGCCGCGGCCTGCGCCGCCGAGAGCGCGCCACTGAATGGCTCAAAGCCATTGCCTGGGCGCTGCTCGCAATGGGCGGCGCCGGCGCTTTTGTCACCCCGTTTTTACCCATGGAAAAACCGACGCTACAGGATATGTGCGTGGTGCTGGGTTTTGCGGTGCTGATTGTTCGGACACGGATTAAAGAGGGCTGAGCTATGCCGCAATTTTTAGACTTCATCGACCGCGTGCTGTCGCACGAAGGCGGGTATGTCAACGACCCGCGCGACCCTGGCGGCGAAACCAAATTCGGCATTGCCAAGCGCAGTTACCCGGCGGTGGATATTCGCAACCTCACGCGAGACGGCGCCATTGCCATCTACGAGCGGGACTTTTGGCAGCGCGTGCAGGGCGACAAGTTGCCGCGCCAGTTCGCATTCCAAGCGCTCGATGCTGCGGTGAACCACGGTATAGGCAACGCCGTACGCTGGATGCAGCGGGCCGCCGGCGTGGCGGACGATGGGGTGATTGGCCCCATGACGCTGGCGGCCGTGGCCCGATCTGAGCCCGCAGACCTGGTGCTCGCATTCAACGCCGAGCGCCTTGAGTTCTACGCCAAGCTGCAGACCTTCGACACTTTTGGCAGGGGCTGGACGCGCCGTGTGGCGGGCAATCTGCGGTACGCCGCGCAGGACAACTGATCATGAAAATCCATCTCTTGATATTCCTCGCCTTGATCCTTGCCGGCTGCACGGTGGTCCCCGCTGGTACCGCGCACAGCGCCTGCAACCTACTCGACATTGCCGTGAGTGAAGCTGAGATGGCAGAGGCGTGGTACTTGGACGCCGGCCAGGTGCTCAAGGCCTGCGGCGTGCCCGATGCCGAGGCGACGGCGGCGCACAAGGCGTGCCACGCGCGCAGGGTCAACGACAACACGATTGATTGCGAGGCACCCGATGTTCGGACTGACTGACAAGATCATTTCCGCTATCGCTGGCGGCATCTCCCTGCTGCTGGCCGCCGCCCTGGCGTGGCAGACCTACCAACTGCACAGCGAGCGCACGGCGCACAGCGCGCTCAAGCTGCAGGTTGCGCAAGACCTGCAGCGGCGCACCGCCGCCGCGCTGACCGATGAGCGGCAGACCGCGAGCAAAGAAACCACCCACGCCAGCGCCACCCAGGAGAACAGCGATGCTTTCACCACGACACAACCCGAGCGCGATGCTGCTGTGCGCACTGACCTTGAGCGCATTGACCGCCTGCGCGTCGCCGCCGAGCGCAGAGCCGCCAGTTATCGCGCGCAAGCCCAGGCCAACGGCGCTGCCTGCCGCGATTCAGCGGATCGACTTGCGGCCTTCGACAGCCAGCTTGTCGCAGGGGTTGGAGTGGTCGCAGCGCTCCGAGGCGATCTTGGACGGCGCGATGCCGAAGTAGTGCTGTTGCACGGGCAGCTGGTGGCGGACAGGGCGCTGATGGCGCCCTGACGCTCAGCAGCCCCGATCGGCCCCGATCCAGTTGATGCGCGAGATGATCACCAGGTCAGCGCCGGAGAAGCGCAGCGGGTAGCCCTCTGACTGGATGCCGGTATAGCCGCCGTAGGCGTTTTTGGCGTTGTATTCCACGCAGACCAGCCAGGCCTTTTCGAAGTTCTGGCCGGCGTTGGTGCCGGTGACCAGCTCGGGGCCGGAGAGCACGGCGAAGTCTTTCAAGCTGGCGGGGTCGCGCAGGGCGCGCTGCAGGTGGGCGTGAATGGCGGCTTCCGCCTGTTCCCTGGTGGGCCGTGGCCCGGCTTCTTGCAGCACCTGGCCGGTGGGGACCGATACGCACCCGGCGGCCAGGGCGAGCGCTGTGGCCAGTAGCGCTAGCTGTGCGCAGGCTTTCATGGTTTGCAGCTTGATCATGGTGCGAACTATTTTTAGCGAAACAAACTGAGCAGCGCGAGCTGCTTTTCTGCCGGCATGCGGCGGAAGACTTCGAGCATGGCCTGGTCGATTCCCGAGAGGGAGTGGGCCGGGCCATTGTCGTTTGCGGGGTGGGCTGCGTCTGGGCGGGGGGTGGCGCTGTAGACCAGCAGTGGCGCCTTTCGACTCTGTTCCAGCCGATCTACCACTTCCGAGTTGAGCTTTTGCCCATTCATGGCCGCCGCGCGCGCAAGTTCGGCCTTGAGTTCGCTTGGCAGGCGAATCAAAAGCGTTGCGTCGTTGCTGGTGGTTGTGACCATGCGGCAATTCTCATTCATAAAAGATTTCGCCCAGTAACTAGTTGACACGGATGCTTTCGCCGTGCAATCATTCGCTCATGAAATGAGATCATTCGATCATTTCGGAGAGGAAACTGATGGCAAAAGAGAAAGTTAAGACGGTTCCGGTGATGGTTCGCATCCCAGAGGATCTTTTGAAAAAGGTGGACACCACTGCCGTGCGAGATGAGCGATCGCGTGCTTATGTGGTGGTCGATTCGCTGAAACGCCGGTTCGCCAGGGTGGCGGTGGCCAAGAGTGGTGTTGCATGAGCGCGATGGTGCGCACCGTGCGCAGCCAAAGCAAGTGAGGCCGCCATGCGCATACCTCGTTTGCCCGTGAACACCGCAGTGCCGGTGAGCCCGTTTGATGCCTTCCGCCTGGTGTGCACCACCTACGGCGTGAAGGAGATGGCCGAGCGCATCGGGCGCAAGCCCGGCACGCTGTGGAACAAGTGCGACGCCGATGTGGAGAGCCACCACCAGCCCACCCTGAGCGATGTGATTGATGTGACCCGCGAGTCGGGCGATATGCGGGTGCTGGAGAGCCTGAACCGGCTGTTTGACCGCGCTTCGTATGACGTGACGCCGGGCGCGGTGAGCGATGCGGCGCTGCTGGAGCTGCTGTGCAAGGTGGGCAGCGACAGCGGGGCGCTGCATACGGCCGTGGGCACAGCGCTGGCCGATGGGCGGTTTACCGCCGCCGACCTGCTGGCGGTGCGGGCCGAGGCTTTTGACCTGGTGACGTCGGTGCTGTGCTTTGTGCAGCGGCTGGAGGGGTTGGTCGATGACGCGGCCTGAATGCCCCCAAGCCCTGGCCTCGGCCCCGGCCGGCATTGGCCGCCCGGCTGTGCACCGCTTGCCCGAGGGCATGGGCCCGGCTGCTGGCAAGGCGCTGGCGGCGCTGTTTGGCGCTGAGCTTGTCGATGTGCTCATGGCCCGTGCGGCCCGTTCGTCTTCCTCTCTTCCAGGGGGTTGCCATGCGAATCAACCAAGCCCAGGCGGCGCTGCCGCTGGATTTCGAGCTGAGCGAGGAGCAGGCGATGCGCGCGCTGTTCGAGGCGCAGTGGTCGCGCTGGCACCGCTGCAAGAGCTACGAGGCGGCCGTGGCTGACCCGGTGACGGCCCGGCTGCTGCAGTTGGCTGTGCAGCACGGCGCTGTGCATGCGCTGGCGCCGGCAGGGCGGGCGGCGCGCCGGGGGCGGCGATGAAGCGCCGCAGTTTTCAAGACCTGACTGGCTTGGCGCCCCTGGACGCTTTGCTGGTGGTGCTGTGGGTGGCTTTGGTGTGCGCCAGTACCGCAGATTTCGATGAGCACACCGCAACAGAAAAACAAACCATGGAGTTCCGCAATGACAAAGTATTTGACCGAATTGGAGCAGTCACGGCTGCTAGTTGGGGTATCCAAAGTGGCCGACCCGCTGGCCCAGCGCGACTTTCACTGGATGGCAGCGCTGATTCTGACGGGCATGCGCATTCAGGAGTTTTCGCGCCTGACGGTGCCGATGGTGCAGCAGGCGCTGGCCAGCGGCTGGCTGGTGAGCCCCAAAGACCACTGCAAAAACAAGCGCGGCAATGAGTACCTGGTGACCGCCCGGCTGCGCTCGCACCTGGAAGCCCTGGTGCGCCTGAGCTACGAGTTGGGCGCTGGCTGCGCGGTGCCCGAGGCCGGCCAGCCGTTGGTGTGGGGGCGCGATATCGCAGGGATCGCCGGGCCGCTGTCGGTGCGCAGCTATGAGGCGCGGGTGAAGCTGTGGGTGGCGCATGCGGGGCTGGACCAGCGCATCAGCCCGCATTGGTTCCGGCACACGCGGGGCATGAACATCATGCGGCGCAGCCGGGGCAACAACCGGTTGAAAGTGGTGCAGCGGGCCCTGAACCATGCCAGCCTGTCCAGCACCGGCATTTACCTGCAGATGAGCCGCGAGGAGTTCGAGCGCGAGGTGCAGCTGGTGGACGGCGGGCGCGTGCCCAAGGCGATGGCGCGGCGGATGGCAAGCGGGGTGGCAGCGTGAGCGCGCCGATGTTTGACCGCGATGGGCGGCACCTTGAACAGCACGGGTTGAGTGTGCGGCTGCAGAGCCGGTTCCCCAACCTGAACCCTGGGAGCGAACAGCTGGTGCGGGTTTATACCCGGCGCGATCCGCGCACCTGTGAAGGCCGGGCGGTGGTGGTGCTTGACGTGGCCTTGGAGCCCTTTTCCTTCACCGGCCACCTGGATACGAGCGCCGCGCGGGTCTTGGGCGAGACGCTGCTGCTGGCTGCACAGCAGGCCGAGGCGGTGCAGGCCGAAGTGAACGCCAAGGCAGCCAGAACCAAGGCGGAGGCGCCATGATTTTCCAAGTCACCCACGTGGCGGCCGATGGCCGCCGGCACCGGCAAGTGGTGCATGCCGCGAGCAATGCGCTGGCGGTGGCGTTCATGGAGCAGCTCTACGGCATGGCCAGGGCGTTTGCTGCGATTCGGATTGGGGGTGTTGCATGAACGCGCCCAAGAAACACCTGGGTTCCATGCTGATCGCTTACCGGCCCTGTGGCTGTGTGGGCGGGTATTCGTGGGATGACGCCGGGCAAGATCGCGCGACGGCACTCTGGGCGCTAGCGATGCTGCGCGGCAATGCTGGCCTTTCAGTTCGGCGCGTTGAGCGATTCGAGGGCGATGCACAGCCCCGGAGTTCTTGCCCGGTGTGCTTCCGCCAGGATGTGGACGCCCTGCCCGAAGGCGGTGCCGCATGAGGGCGCTGGCGTGGCGCCTTTGGTGGCGTGTGCTGTGCGTGTTGCTGGTGCCGGTGCAATGCCTGGTGTGCTGGTCGATCTGGCTGATGCGCCACCTGTCGCGGGCGGCGGACGATGCCGAGTTGGAGATGCTGCTGGCGACTGTGGAGCAGCGCATTGCAGCCAAGCGCCGGCGCGACCGGCGCGCTGGCGGGCAGGAGCGGCCATGAAGCAGGCGTTTATTTCGCTGGTGGCCGAGCGCATCGAGCCGGGGCCCTTGCGCTTCGTGGCTGGGGTGCTGCAGCAGGAGACGCGGCTGTTTGTGGGGCGCGACTGCGTGTGCGCGCTGCTGGTGTCGTTCCCGCCGGGCAGCCCCGAGTGGGATTTGGCGTGGCAAATGCGGGCGCTGGACGGCGCTGGGCGCGAGGCGGCATGACTGCGAGCCTGCAAACCCGCGTGCTGGAGCGTTTGGCCAAGGCCGGCACGTGGGTGCCGCGCGAGGCGCTGGATGCGCTTACCACCTGCCGCCCAGCGCTGGACGATGTGCTGGCCGACCTGGTGGTGGCCGAGCGCATCGAGCACCAGCGGTTTGTGGGCTACCGCCTGGTGCTGAGCCCATTGGCCCGCCAAGCGCTACAAAAATTGCAGCATGAACCGCAATTGCGCCGTGCGGTAGAGGCAAAAACCATTGAGAAACGCGGCAAGTCGCAAGTGCGCCTTGGCGTGGCCGAGCGCTGCGCGGCGCTGGGCGGGCGGGTGGTGACGTACGAGATGGCCCTGCCGGTGTGCGAGAGCCCGGCGGCGGCGTTGGCCCAGGCGCAGGCCTGGATGTCTTTTTGTTCACAAGGGGGGTTGATTCATGGCTGACGTGGACTATTGGAAAGCGCGCTGCCGGCGCGCAGAGGGGCTGCTGGCGAAGGCGCGCCAGGGGCTGTCGCAAACGTATGGGCGGGCGCGGGTGCTGGTGGTGCTGGGTGAGCTGCACGAGGGGCAGTGGATGTCTACCGCCGAGCTGCGCAAGCGTGCACGGGTGAGCTGTGAGCAGCTGCGCCAGTTGGAGCGGCTGGGCATGCTGGTTTCGCGCTGCGAGCCGGGCCGCATGCGTGATTGGCAACTGGAGCACCTGGTGGTGCCGATGGAAGGGGAGGCGTGATGAGCTTGACCACCGTATTTCACCCCGCAGCGCGCAAGCCCCTGCCCAAGTTCTGGCGCCCGCGCCTGGACGCCGCGCAGAAGCTGGCCTGCCGCACGATTCACTGGGACTTGCTGACCCGCTTTACCGACGGCAGCGCCGATCGCGATGCGCTGTGGGACTGGATGGAAACCGGGCTGACCTACCACCAGTTCATGCGCTACCTGGACGCGGACGGCACGGCGTTCACCGTCGAGGCCATGGAGGCCGTGACGGAGCAGCTGGCCATTTACGAGGGCGTGGTGGCGCGCTTCGCCCGCACCGGGCGGGTGGGCTTTGACGCCGAGCAGTTGCTGGTGGCCCGCGCTGCGGCGCAGGTGTTCGACAGCCTGCTGGACCTGGACCGCAACGGCTATGCGGAGCAGGCGGCGCGCTGGAGCTGCGCGCAGATGGCGAAGATTTGGGGAGGTGTGCGATGAACGGCCTGCCATATATCGAGTTGTCTGCCGCGTTCTTCGGGGTGCTGGGCACGCTGCTGCTGGCGGGGCGTTCGCGCTTCGCGGGCTGGGGATTTGTGGCCTATCTGGTGAGCAATGCCGGGTGGCTGTTTTTCAGCGCCGAGCGCGGGCTGTGGGCGCTGTTTGCGCAGCAGGCGGTGTTTACGCTGGTGAGTGGGTACGGGGTTTGGACGTGGTTGCTGAGGCCGTTGGAAGCCCAAGGCGGCGAGGTGCTGACAGCGCTGCAGGCCTTGCACGCCAACATGCTGGCCCAGGATCTGGAGATCCAAGCGGACCGGCCGACAGAGGCCGAATACCTGGCGTGCATGGAGGCGGCGCGGGTGGCCATTGACAAGGCCGCGTGGCAGAAGGGCGGTGCCGCATGAGCGCCCCGACCCGTTACCCCCTGGCCTGGCCCGCGGGCTGGAAGCGCATGCAGAGCTACCAGCGCAAGACCGCCACGTTCAGCCGCCAGGGCAAGGCCCTGACCGTGTTCGACGGTGTGCAGCGTGTGCTCGATGAGCTGGAGCGCCTGGGCGTGCACCAGGACGATGTGATCGTGTCGACCAACCTGCAGACGCGGCTCGATGGCTTGCCGCGCAGCAACCAGGGGCGGCCCGCCGACCCCGGCGTGTGCGTGTACTGGCAGAAGTCGGCCAAGGAGCCGATGCGCTGCATGGCGGTGGACCGCTACGACCAGGTGCAGGACAACCTGGCCGCCGTGGCCGCGACGCTGGATGCGATGCGTTCGATTGAGCGGCACGGGGGCGCGGCGATTCTGGACCGGGCTTTCACGGGGTTTGCTGCGCTGCCTGCGCCGGTGTCGAGCGCTGCGAAACGGCCCTGGTATGTGGTGCTCGATTGCAGCCCGAACAGCGGGCGAGAGGCAATCGACTACGCCTACCGGCGCCTGGCCGCGCGGTGCCATCCCGACCGGGGCGGCGATGCGCAGGCGATGGCGGAACTGAACCTGGCGCGCGATGAGGCGGCGAAGCAATTGCAGGAAGGCGGTGCAGCATGAGCGATCACCTTTACAAGCCTGTGCCCTGGCAGTCCGTGATTCAGGCAATTCTGGCAGTGGATGCCGAAGCCAGCCGCAGGGGAGAGATGTTCCCGCAAACCGCTGACGAGCAGCGGGTGGACCGCAAGGCCGCCACGCGCGTGGTGGAGATGGTGACTTGGTACGCCAACCATGGAGGTTCGGTGGCAGAGAGGCTAAAGGACTGGCCGCAGGAGGCTGTCCCTGTTGTCCCGGCATGTGCGCCGGGTTTCATCAGCGTGGACGTGTTCGCGCTGGCCAAGCTGTTGGCGGCCTTGACGAGCCCTGATTACTTCATCCGCGAGATGCAGGCTACGCGCAGCTTGCACAAGCTGGGCCACCCCAACCCCATCGAGACACTGCTGGATCAGGTGAATGCCTGGGCTGAAGCCGATGCGAAGAAGGGCGGTGTCGCATGAGGCCAAAACGCCAAACCCGAGAGACGGAACTGGGGCCGGAGATCCAGTGCGTGAAGTGTCAGGAGTTCTGGCCAGCCGACCGCGAGTTTTTCTACATGAGCAAAGGCAAGCCGCATTCCTGGTGCAGGGCCTGCTACGACGCATCGCCCAGCGCGCGAGGCCGTCGTGAGAACTGGAACGCAAAGATAAAGGCCCAGCGCGCTGCAGCGAAGGAAGGGGCTGCAGCATGAGCGAAAACACCAAAATCGAGTGGTGCGACCACACCTTCAACCCGTGGGAGGGGTGCCAGAAAGTCGGCCCGGGCTGTGACAACTGCTACGCCGAAACGCGCAATGCGCGCTTCGCTGGTGGCACTGCTATCAATTGGGGCCCGGGCGCGCCGCGCCGCCGCACCAGTGCGAGCAACTGGACGCTGCCCAAGCGCTGGAACGCCCAGGCCGCCGCCTTCTTCGCAGAGCACGGCCGACGCCAGCGCGTGTTTTGCGCGTCGCTTGCCGATGTGTTCGACAACGCTGTGGCCCCACAGTGGCGCGCGGACCTGTTTGCGCTTATCGCGTCCACGCCCAATCTAGACTGGCTGCTGCTGACCAAGCGCATCGGCAACGTGCAGGGGATGCTGGCCGAACTGGCCCACGGCAACGACCCCGAGCTGTCGCTGCTGGACATGATGCCGCTGCCCAACGTCTGGATCGGCGCCACCATCGTGAATCAAGAGGAAGCCGACCGCGACATTCCGAAGCTGCTGGCCGTTCCGGCGCGCGTGCGCTTCCTGAGCATGGAGCCACTGCTGGGGCCGGTCACGCTCCGCGAGGTGCACAGCGACATGTGCGAGATCGACGCCTTGACCGGCGACCATGGCGTACTGCGTCCGCTGCGCGGCCGGTCTGAGGCCAAGGTGCACTGGGTCATCTGCGGCGGCGAAAGCGGCCCCGGCGCGCGCCCCATGCATCCCGATTGGGCGCGCTCGCTGCGCGATCAGTGCGAAGCGGCAGGGGTGCCGTTCCTGTTCAAGCAGTGGGGCGAGTGGGCCGACATGGGCGCCGCTGGCCTCGGTGCGAGCGGTCCGGTCACGAATCGTGCGGGTGATGTGAAGGATTGGATGCGGCAAGCAGTGACCTTCACCGATGGCGGCAAGGCCACCGTACAGGCCCATAGCTGGACTGCCCATGCCACAGACCTCATGTACCGCGTCAGCAAGAAAGCCGCAGGCCGCCACCTCGACGGCCGCACCTGGGATGAGGCCCCCGCATGAGGCACACCCAACACCCCACGAACAACGATGTACTGCGCGCCCCGCCGGGCGTGCCCCATGAGGAATGCCAGCCGCTGGCCATCACCCGCATTGGGTACACAGACGGCACGCTGGGCGTGCGCTCGTACTGGCAGCCGAGCAAGCAGGAGCGTGAGGCGCTGGCTGCGGGTGCATTGGTGTGCTTTGAGTGCTGGGGGACTACGCACCCGCCTGTGGCCTTGTCGGTTGATGGTGTGGCCACGGCATGACGCAGCGCATCTACCTCGCCGGCCCGATGACGGGCCTGCCTGATTCCAACTACCCCGCCTTCCATGCCGAAGCGGCCCGTTTGCGGGCGCTGGGCTTCGCTGTGGAGAACCCGGCCGAGAACCCGGTGCCGCCGTGTGGTTCGTGGAGCGGGTACATGCGGCTGGCGATTGCGCAGCTGGTGACGTGCGATGCCGTGTGGCTGCTGCCGGGCTGGACGGGTTCGCGCGGCGCGTGCATTGAGCATGCGCTGGCAGAGCACCTGGGGCTGGCGGTGATGTACCACGGCGGGCCGCAGTTTTCCCCTGTTTTTTGACTCCAGCGCTTACGGGGTAAGCGCTGATAGCTATAAGAAGTAGAGCAATGAATTACCCAACGCAAGGGGGAGCGGGCAAGCGGCCTGACCTGGCCGCGAAGCTGAATGCCGAGATTTGCTGCGAGGACGTGGCCGAGCGGCTGGGGCTGGTGCGGCCGCAGCAGAACGGCAATTACCGCAGCCCGCACCACCCGGACCAGAGCCCGAGCATTTCGGTGTACCAGCCAGACGGCGGGGGGCCCAAGCGCTGGAAGGATTGGAGCCAGGAGGGCATTGGCGGCGGGCCGGTGGACATGCTGATGTGGGCGCGGGGGCTGGAGTTCCCCGAGGCGGTGAAGGAGCTGGCGCGCATGTTTGCGATCAGCGTGCCGGCGCCGGCGAGCGCGCCGGGCCCGCGCGTGCAGCCGACGCTGGCCGAGTGGATTGGCCAGCGCTGCCTGGATGCCGCCAAGACCGACCAGCGGGAGCTGCTGATTGACTACCTGTGCGGCAAGGAAGAGGGGCAGCGCCATTTGAATGTGGCGGTGGTGGAGGCGGCGATCAAGCGCGGGACGGTGGGGCTGAACACGTACACGAACCCGAAGTTTGCGCCGGGCGAGCTGGGCTATGGGGGGCTGGCGGCGGCGTTCCTGGCGCGCTCGCGGCTCGATGGCAAGGTGGAGGGGGTGGATATGCGCTACCTGGACCCGCAGGCCAACGGCGGGGGCAAGACGCAGAGCCAGGGCGACAAGGTGAACGCGCCGTGGACGGCAGACTGGCGCCGGTTGCTGGCGGCGCGCACGGTGGTGGTGGTGGAGAGCGCGATCAATGCCCTCTCAGTCGATTCGTGCCGGCTGCCGCAGACGGCGGCGCTGGCGGTGCGGGGAGTGGCCACGCTAGAGGGTGGCGATTGGTCGTTTTTGCGGGGCAAGCAGGTGGTGCTGGCGTTTGACAACGACCACAAGCCGATGACCGAGGGCAAGAACAAGGGCTATTGCCCGGGGCCGCTGGCGGCGTGGCGGATGCACGAGATCCTCACGGGCCTCGATGTGAGCTGCCTGCTGGTGGAGCAGGCGCTGTGGACGCATGGGGATGAGCCGATCAACGACCTGAACGACTTGCTGCAGCTGCGCGGAGAGACGGGCCTGGCCGAGGCCTTGAAGGTGCTGGAAGAGTGCGCGATTCCGGGCCTGGCCACGCGCAGTTACCGGCCGGGGCGCTCGCGCCTGTTCTTGCCGACGCACGATTTCAGCGCGTACTGCAAATACCGGGTGGAGCCGGACTTTACCCGGGCGGTGAAGGCGGTGGAGCGCGACGAGGAGGGGAACGAGAAGACTTCGTACGCCGACATTTGCGGCTTTCGCATTGCGGCGGTGAGCCGGGTGCAGATTGCATCGCCCACGTCGACCATGACGGGCGATGCGGACAACAGCCCGCGCACGGTGTTTGCGCTGAGCGTGCAGGTGGCGCGGCACGGCCCGGTGCTGCAGCGGCGGGTGGTGGACGATGAGCGGCTGCACAACCAGGATGTGTGGAAGAAGCTGGGCCCGATCTACGCGCCGACGCCGTTCGCCCGGCTGGTGAACGTGTGGGAGCGGGCGAGCAGCATTGGGGCGCGCGAGGCCATCAACTTCGTGGGGCTGGCCTGGCGCGATGGGCGGCCGGTGGTGAACGAGGGGCCGGACTGCTTTTTTGTGGATGCGCGGCAGCAGTGCCCGTACAGCGACCTGGTGTTCCCGAGCGGGACGATGGACGATGCCCGCGAGGTGCTGGCGCAGTTCCAAAGCACGTTTGCCGAGAACGCGGCGATGCTGACGCTGGTGTGGGGCCTGGGCGCGCACCTGAAGGCGTTTTTGGGGTTCTGGCCGCACTTTGTGATGCAGGCCGAGAAGGGCACAGGCAAGAGCACGCTGGTCAAGCGCCTGGAGCGCGCCATTGCCATGGTGATGAGCAGCCGGCAGAGCCTGCAGACCGAGTTCAGGCAGTTGACGAGCCTGAGCTACACCAGCCACCCGGTGGGCTGGGGCGAGATGAGCGCGAACAAGCAGGACATCATCAACAAGGCGGTGCACAACCTGCAGGAGAGCTACCAGTACGAGCACACGCGCCGCGGGGCCGAGCTGATCGACTTTCTGCTGTGCGCACCCGTGCTGCTGGCCGGCGAGGACGTACCGGTGCAGAGCCTGCAGGGCAAGGTGGTGCGCAGCGAGCTGACGAAGGCCCGGCGCGGCAAGGAGATGGGGCAGGACTTGCCGGTGTTCCCGGTGAAGCAGTGGCTGCAGTTCCTGGCCCGCCAGGACAAGACGCGCGTGAAGGCGCTGCACGCGGCCATGGTGGACGAGCTGGCCGCCAACTGCGTGGCCAGCACGCAGGACGCCGGCGCCGAGCGCATGGTGCACAACTACGCCGCCCTGGCGGCCGCGTGGCATTTGCTGTGCGAGTTTGCCGGGCTGCGGGTGGAGCAGGGCAACTTCATCTACGACCTGACGGCGGAAATGAACAGCCACATCGGCGAGAGCGTGAGCGACCGCCAGCCGTGGGCCTGGATCACCGACAAGCTGCTGAGCGAGATTGCGCAGCGCAACTTCCGCTACCCGTTCGTGTTCGACGAGATCGACATGGTGCCGGTGCTGTGCGTGCGCACCGCCCACGTGATGAGCCACATGAGCACCACGGCGACGCTGCGCGAGTTCTGGGACGCCCTGCCGGTGAAGAGCGATCGGGTCTACAAAAAGCAGCTGGCCAGCGCCGGCGTGCTGATGGAAGACGAGAAAGGCCAGCCGCTGGCGGTGGAACGCACCGTGGTGCACACGCGGGTGTCGAACATGGTGGCGTTCAAGCTGGAGGGGCTGCGGCAGTACGGGCTGCATGCGGCGGTGCCGAGCAAGGGGCATGCGCATGCGGGGGATGGCTACGGCGACGAACTGGGGGCGTTTGGTGTCTGAGCGCCGTTTTGACCAAGGCTACCCCAGCCTGGACCCCCGTTCGGGCCTTGTAGGGCTTTCTACGGGCTCGCAGCGCCGCCAGGCGCCTGATCGGTTGCTTTCCCCATTGATGCGACCGGCGCATCAATGCCCACTGCTCGCCCCCCGCACCCCCCAGCACGTAGGCGCCGCCAAGATTCGGGGAAACCCTTGGAAGCGGGAGGGGCGCGATAGATTTTGGCAAAGGGGGATAGGGGGCACACCTCCAATAACCTGTGGATGGCCCCCTCAAAAACACCGAAATGGCGTGGTTCTATGTCTGCGGGCCGATTCGACTTGTGGAGATTCCACAGGTTGCCCCTGTTTTTCCACAAGTCGGCCTGTTTTCTACATATGCACGATTTTTGCATTTCGGCCCCTTTCTTCTTCTTTTTTGATTGATTTAAGAGGGAGAGAGAGAGGCATAAGGCGAAACGGCCCTAATAACCACTTCCACAGCTTGGGTATGACGTATCAAACAGTAACCACAGGTTGGGCGCGCCATCCACAGGTTTTTCGTGGATGCTTTTTTAGGCAGATTCCGCGCCCAGCTTGGGTTTGCGGGCGGTTGGCGGGCCATCCACAGGTTTTTGGCGGGAAATGCGCTACCCCCTGCTTTTGTTCGCTCGAAGGGGGGCTGTGATGGCGGCACCGCGCTGGACCGATGACCAGGCCATTGATGCGTGGATGTCATATCTGCAGCTCAACCAGAATCGCAGCCCGCGCACGCTTGAGGCCTACCGCCTGGCGCTGGCCAGGCTGAAGGAATTCATGGCCGGGCAGTCGATTCTTGAAGCGTCTGGCGATGAGCTGGAGATGTTCACCGGGCTGTGGCTGCACAAGCGCGGCGTGGTGGCGCTGAGCCGCAAGCCGTACATATCGGCGGTGCGTGGGTTCTTTCAGTGGTGCCGCGAGCGGGGGCTGATCGATGCCAATGCGGCGCAGGTGCTGGAGCACCCGAAGACTGCGCGCACGCTGCCCAACATGATCACGCTGGCCAATGCCGAGCGCCTGGTGTGTGCGCCTGACTTGGGTACGTTCAAGGGAATTCGCGATTCGGCCATCCTGCATGTGCTGCTGGGCGCCGGCCTGCGGGTGTCGGGGCTGGTGGCCTTGAATGAGGGGGATCTGTACCGCGACACCCTGGATGGCCGCCAGCGCATGTACCTGCGGGTGGTTGAGAAGGGCGACAAGGAAAGACTGGTGCCGTTGCCGCGTGAGGCCGAAGCCATCCTGCTGGTGTACCTGGCGCATGAGGAGTTGGCCACGGTGAACCGCGCCACGCTGAACCGCAAGGGGCGCGCCGACAAGGTGCTGTTCGTGTCGACCCGCAACCCTACGGTGGGCGCGCATGCCTATCACGGCGAAGAGCGCCGGTTGAGCCGGCAGTCGATTCATGACCTGGTGCAGAACTATGGCCGGGCCTGCGAGATACCCGAGGCGCAGCTGCACCCGCATGCGCTGCGCCACCTGTTCGGCACCGAACTGACCGAGGGCGACGTGCCGACCCTGAGCGTGCAGAACCTCATGGGCCATGCCGACCCGAAGAGCACCGCCATCTATACCGAGCTGAGCATTCGCAAGAAGGTGCGCATCGTGGATGCGCACAGCCCGCTCGCCAAGATGCGCACGCCCGTCAGCCAGCTGCTCAAGCGCTTGCCCGGCTGATTGCCGGCCCCTACATCTTCCAAGGACTGAAAGGCTTGCACCCATGCCCTTGCACACCGCGCATACACACAAACACCATACTGTCAGGCTCAGGAAGCCGAAGCCCCGGCATGCACAGGGGGTCTCCTGCGTTCCCGCAACTTGTAACAATAACGGGCTAACTCGTACGGGCCTGTTGCTGCGTACTCCACTGAACTGCGCAGTGATGGGGCATGCGCTCCCTCTGGTGATGGGGGCTGCTCATGACTGAAACCCGCAGTGCCACGCATGCACAGGCTCAGATTGACTGGGTGGACAGCCTGGCCAGGCAGGGGGTGGGGGCTCGGCATAGGCACGAGCCCGGCCCCCAGGGGGGGGGAGGGTACCTGGATGAATGCACCCCTTCAGAACTTTGGCAAGAAGCAAAATTTCGCGAACTTTTTGACATGGGCCTGCCTGCGGTTTGGCTCGAAATCGCCCACGATCTGGGCTACGACGCCTTCATGCGGCTCTGGCGCCGGCTCGATGCCGCGGCGGAGATGCGAAGCGACGCCGAATCCATGATCGAGGTGCAGCTGCGCCGCTATTCGAGCTTCCTGCGCTTCCAGCGCAATCGATTCATCGAGACTCTGGTGGACATGGGCGTGAGCCACCGCGAGATCCGCGAGCGCGTGCGCCGTGACATTGGTGAGGAATTGAGCCCCTCTCACATACGCCGGCTGGCCGCACGCCGTAGAGTGCGGACATGACGAAGCGCGCCATCATTTATGCCCGCGTCAGCACCAAGCGGCAGGCCGACGATGGGCTGCCGGTAGAGAGCCAGGTGGACCACTGCCGCACCAAGGCGGCGGCGCTGGGCGCCACGGTGGCCAAGGTGTTCATCGACGGCGGAATCTCCGGCACCACCGACCGGCGCCCCTCTTTTCAGGACGCGCTGAACTACTGCGCCGTCATGGACGTGGACTACTTCATCTGCTGGGCGTCCAGCCGCTTCGCGCGCAACCACCTGCAGGCCGGCAAATACAAGGCCGTGCTGGAGCGCTACGGCACGCGGCTGATTTACTCGAGCTCCGAGGTGGACATCCGCACCGATGACGGCTGGTTTTCTGACTCGATCAATTCCCTCATCGATGAGCGCTACTCGCGCCAGGTGTCAACCGACACCCGCCGATCCATGCTCAAGGCCGCGCGCGATGGCTGCTTCATGGGCGGACGCATCCCATTCGGCTACGCGGTCGTACCAGACGGAAAACGCAAGCGTCTGGGCGTGCACCCCACGGAGGGGCCAACGGTGCAAGCGATATTTGCCATGGGCCTGCAGGGCTTGGGCACCAAGATGATCGCCTCGCAGCTCAACGCGCAAGGGCTGACCATTCGCGGCAAGCCATGGGCCAAAAACACCGTGAATTACCTGCTTAAAAACGAGGTGTACGCCGGCTTCACGGTATTCAACCGCGTCGGCAAGGGGCGAATCGAAAACCCGCGCGAAAGCTGGGTGCGCGTAGCCAACCACGTAGCGCTGATCAGCATAGAAGACTTCGAAAGGGCCCAGACCATGATGCAAAACCGACAACCCGCCAACGTGGGCGGGCAGACCCGAAGCAATCAAGTCTTCACGGGCCTGCTGCGCTGCGGCACCTGCGATGCCAGCTTGCAAACCTGCAGCGGAACCGGGCGCGGCAGGGTTTACCACTATTACGGGTGCCGCGATGGCCTGGTGGGAAAGCACCGCTGCGGCGCCTCGCGTATCCGGGCGGATTTGTTTGACGAGTGGATGCTCGATGAGCTGCTCGATCGCGTCATCACCCCAGACCGCATGACGGACATCATTGCAGAGGCGCAGGAGATCCACTGCGAACGCGACAAAGGCCGGCAAGCACGCCGCGCCGTGCTGGTGACCGAGCTGCGCAGCGCAGAAAAATCACGCCGGAAAATCTTCGAAATCCTGGAAATGCATGGCAAAGACGCGCCCAACCTGGGCGACCTCACGGTGCGCCTGCGCGAACTGAACGAGCGCATCAAGCGCCTGGAAGGTGGGCTCACCGACCTGGAAAACGAGCAAGCACTGCCGGAGAACACGCCACAAATCGACCCTGAGGACGCCGCTGACTACTTGCGCGGAATCGTGCTGGACTGCAATGACCCGAAGAAGCTGCGCGAGTTCGTCGGGACGTTCGTGAAGGCGATCACGGTGGGGGAATCGGAAGTCCTGGTGGACTACCACCCCGAATGCCTGGTGCAGATGAACCACCGTTCGGTGGTTCACAGTGCGCGAAATTGGCTCCCCGACCTGGACTCGAACCAGGGACCTGCGGATTAACAGTCCGGCGCTCTACCAACTGAGCTATCGAGGAAAAATTGGCATGAAAAAGCCCCGCTTGCACACGCAGGGCTCAATGAAATATTCTGGCTCCTCGACCTGGGCTCGAACCAGGGACCTACGGATTAACAGTCCGGCGCTCTACCAACTGAGCTATCGAGGAACAAGCCTTAGATTATATACAAGGAAATGGGCGTTCTTGGGCAGTTGTCATCCCGGCGGTGGTTCTGGCCGGAACCACAGCCAGGTCAGCACAAGCGCCATGTTCGCGCTCGCCACGATGGGTATCCAGAATTTTTGAACGGTCAGAAACAGCACCACCGCGCACAGGGCCATGACAAAGCTGGCGTTCCATTTGGCCCGACGGCTCACCCAGCCGCCGCGCGCCCAGTCGCGCAGCATGGGGCCGAAAAAGCGGTGGTACCACAGCCATTCATGCAGCCGCGGCGAGCTGCGGGCGGCCGCCCAGGCGGCCATCAGGATGAAAACCGTGGTGGGCAGGCCGGGGAGAAAAATGCCGATCACGCCCAGAGCCAGACACAGCACAGCAAAGGCGTGCAGCAACCAGCGCACCGCGCGCGGCACGGGCGGCAGACAGGGCGGCGGCGGAATGCCGAGAGGAATGCTGGGCGGGTCTTCGGGCATGTCAGAAAAGCGTCGGCGCGGCGACCAGAGGGCGCTATTCTCGCGCCATGGCAACCGGCCCTTCGGCCAGTGCGGCAAAAAGAAAGAAGATTTCACATGGCCATCCAGACCATTCTCAAAATGGGCGATCCGCGGTTGCTGCGCGTCTCGCGCCCGGTGACCGTCTTTGGCAGCAGCGACTTGCGCGCGCTAGTGGCCGACATGCAGGACAGCATGCGCGCTGCAAGTGGCGCCGGCATTGCGGCGCCGCAGATTGGTGTGGACCTGCAGGTGGTGATTTTTGGCTCCAATGACGCCAATCCGCGTTATCCAGGCCGGCCGGTCATTGCGCCCACCGTCCTCATCAATCCGGTGGTGACACCGCTGGGCAGCGAGCAGGAGAACGATTGGGAAGGCTGTCTTTCCGTGCCAGGCATGCGGGGCCTGGTGCCGCGATGGCAGCGTGTGCGCTACCAGGGCTTTGGTATCGAGGGCGAGCCGATCGATCGCAGTGTGGAGGGCTTCCACGCGCGCGTAGTGCAGCACGAATGCGATCACCTTGCCGGCGTGCTCTACCCGATGTGCATGCAGGATCTTTCGCAGTTCGGCTTTAACGAGGTGCTGTTTCCGGGCTTGGCGCCCGACGCGAACGAGTGAATTTCATGCGCCTGCGAAGCTGAAACCATCCTGCACTTACAGGTGGGAAAAAACCAGCACAGACGAGCCTCTCACTCCTCCTGGGCGCGCCACACCAGCACCGGAATTTTGCTGTGGGTCATCACTTTCTGGGTTTCGCTGCCCACCAACAGGCCCTCGATGCCGCGCCGGCCGTGCGATGCCATGAAGATCAGGTCGCAATCGCGGTCGAGCGCCGCGCGCAGGATGGCTTCGTGCGGATGGTCGCTGCTGACCATGACGGTCTGGCACGCCACGCCTTCGGCCTGCGCCGTCTGCTTGACAAAGGCGAGCAGTTCGTCGGCGTGGGTGCGTGCCTGTTCCACAAAGCTGTTGCGTGTCTCGGGAGTCAGGCCAGGATGATTGGCCAGCAGCCTGAGTTCGGGCATGGCGTGAAAAGCAGTGATCTTGGCGTCAATGGACTTGGCGAAACGCACCGCTTGCAGCGCGGTGCCGCGCGAGAGGACCGAGCCGTCAGTAGGAACGAGCAGATGCTGAAACATGCGATGACTCCTTGCAAGCGGGGGTGGGATCGTGCCTTGCCCTGGCCGGCGTGCCGGGGCGGCTTCCTTCGAGCATGGTACCGCCGGAGGCTTCTGCAGTGTTCGGTGCTTGGCGTCGGTCCAAAAAAGAATATTTAATGAAAACTGGCTCTAGCGCTTATTGGGTAAGCGCAAGCAGCTATATTTTGTATAGCTATGGATTCAACTGGCATCGCCTGCCAGCGTCTGCAGCAGTTCGGTCTCGATGCGAATCTGCGCCGCGTTGTTTTGCAGCTCCGAGCCTTGAACCAAAAAAGTGTCCTCTACGCGCTCGCCCAGAGTACTGATCTTCGCCAGTTGCACGCTCAGCTGGTGTTTTGCCAACACCCGGGCAATGCAGTACAGCAGGCCGGCGCGGTCGCTGGCCGAGACGCCCAGCAGCCAGCGCTGGGCTTTGTCGTCGGGGCGCAGGGTAACGCGCGGCGCCATGGGAAAGTTGCGCACGCGGCGCGAAACCCGCTTGCGCCCGGGCTCTGGAAGCGGGCTGGTGTCCTGCAGCGCCTGAATGAGGCCGCTTTCCACCAGGTGCGTCAGCTCGCGGTAGTGGCCGGGCAAAGTGTCGCTGACCACCTGGAAAGTATCGAGCGCAAAGCCGTTCAGGGTGGTGTGAATGCGCGCGTCCAGAATGCTGAAGCCCGCCTGGTCGAAGTAGCCGCAGATGCGGGCAAACAGGTCGTTCTGGTCGGCGGTGTAGACCATGACCTGCAGGCCTTCGCCCACGGGTGACTGGCGTGCACTGACCACGGGGCGGCTGGCGCCCACATGGCGTGAGAGGTGGCGCGTGTGCCAGGCGATATCGGCGGCCTCGTGGCGCATGAAATAGCCCAGGTCCAGTGTCGCCCAAAGCGCCTTGTGTGCCTCGAACGGCAGGGCGCTGAGCGCCAGCAGCACCAGCGCGTCGCGCTTGCGGGCCTCGACCTCCGCGGCGGCATCGGGTGCCCGCCCCCCCAGCACCCGCAGCGCGAGCCGGTACAGGTCTTCCAGGAGCTTGCCCTTCCACGCGTTCCAGACCTTTGGGCTGGTGCCGCGGATGTCTGCCACGGTCAGCAGGTAGAGCGCGGTGAGGTAGCGCTCGTTGCCCACACGCTGCGCAAAGGCGCCGATCACATCGGGGTCGCTCAGGTCTTCCTTTTGCGCCACGCGGCTCATGGTGAGGTGCTCACGCACCAGAAATTCAATCAGCCGCGCGTCCGCGCGGTCCACCGCGTGCTGGCGGCAAAAGCGCCGCACCGCCACAGCGCCGATCTGCGAATGATCACCCCCGCGCCCTTTGCCGATGTCATGGAACAACGCGGCGATATAGAGCACCCAGGGCTTGTCCCAGCCAGCGGCAAGCTGTGAGCAAAACGGGTACTCGTGTGCGTGCTCGGCCATGAAAAAGCGCCGCACGTTGCGCAGCACCATCAGGATGTGCTGGTCCACGGTGTAGACATGGAACAGGTCGTGCTGCATCTGCCCGACGATGCGCCGAAACGGCCAGAGGTAGCGCCCCAGCACCGAGGTCTGGTTCATCAGCCGCATCGCGTGGGTGATGCCGGACGGCTGCTGCAGGATGCGCAAAAAGGCCGCGCGGTTGACCGGGTCGGTGCGAAACGCGCTGTTCATCACGCTGCGCGCGCCGTAGAGCGCCCGCAGCGTGCGCGCCGAGAGGTTCTGCAGGGCAGACGATGACTGGAACAGCAAAAAGGTTTCCAGGATGGCGTGCGGGTCGCGCTGGTACAGATCGTCGCTTGCCACCTCGATCATTCCGCCCTTGTCCAGAAAACGCTCGTCGATGGGCTGCGGCGGCGTCTGCGGCGGATTGAGCCGGTCTTCGATATCGAGCAGCAGGATCTGCGTGAGCTGTGTGACCGCCTTGGCGGCCCAGTAGTAGCGCCGCATCAAGGTTTCGCTCGGGCGCATGGGCAGGTGCAAACCATCGCTGGACACGCTGCGGTAGCCAAACGCTTCGGCCACCGCAGTTTGCAAATCGAATACCAGCCGGTCTTCCCGCCGCCCCGCCACGGCGTGCAGGCGCGCACGCACCAGCAGCAGCACGGCTTCGTTGCGCTCGAGCTGGTGCATTTCGTAGGGCGTGGCGAGGCCACTGGCAGCCAGCGCACGCCAGCCCTGGCCCAGGCCCGCCGCGTCGGCCACCCACAAGATGGTCTGCAGGTCGCGCAGGCCGCCGGGCGACTCCTTGGCGTTGGGTTCCAGCGCGTAGGCGGTGTTTTCGTACTTGTTGTGGCGCTGGCGCATCTCCAGCGTCTTGGCCGTGAGAAAGGCGCGCGGGTCGATGGACGCACGAAATTCGCGCTCGAAGTGGGCAAACAGCGATGCGCTGCCACAGATGCGCCGCGCTTCCAGAAGCGAGGTCTGCACGGTCACGTCGCCCGCGGCCTCCTCCAGGCATTCCTGCACCGAACGCACGCTCGAGCCGATTTCCAGCCCCGCGTCCCAGCAGTTGCGGATGAAGTCTTCGACGCGCGCCCGGGTGTCGGTGCCGAGCGCTGCGTGCGAACTGTCGGGCAGCAGCACCAGAACGTCCACATCCGAGTAAGGCAGGAGCTGGCCGCGGCCAAAGCCGCCCACGGCCAGCAGCGCCAGGCCGGGGGGCAGGGCGCTGGCCTTCCAAAGCGTTTGCAGCAAGCGATCGGCCAGCCGGGTGAATTTGCGCAGCAGTCCATGGATGCCGCGCACCGTGGGCAGCGGCGCGAAAAGTGTGGCCACCAGGGCGGCCCTGTCGCGCCGGTAGGCCTCGCGCAGGGCCTGAAGGTTTGGCGCGGTGGCAGCGGGAGGAGGGGTCAGGTTCATGCGAAAAGCGAAGCAAAAAACGTGCGCAGAACCCTACGCCGCGCTTCAGGTGCTCGTGGCTGTGACGAAATCGGGCAGCGCCGGCGAGCCGGCCGAGAGCGTCATCACCTCGTAGCCGGTGGGGGTGACGAGGATCGTGTGCTCCCACTGGGCCGAGAGGCTGTGGTCCTTGGTGACGATGGTCCAGCCGTCGTTGCCGAATTCCTTGATGTCGCGCCGGCCGGCGTTGATCATGGGCTCGATGGTGAAGACCATGCCGGGCTCCAGCTTCTCCAGCGTGCCCGGGCGCCCGTAGTGCAGCACCTGGGGCTCTTCATGGAAGCGCTTGCCGATGCCGTGGCCGCAGAACTCGCGCACCACCGAGAAACCTTGCCCTTCGGCAAACTTCTGGATGGTGTGGCCGATGTCGCCCAGGTGGGCACCAGGTTTGACCTGCAGGATGCCGTGCCACATGGCTTCGAAGGTGATGGCCGAGAGGCGCTTGGCGGCAATCGAGCACTCGCCGATCAAATACATGCGGCTGTTGTCGCCGTACCAGCCCTCTGGCGTGATGACGGTGACGTCCACGTTGACGATGTCGCCCTTCTTGAGCGGCTTGTCGTTCGGAATGCCGTGGCAGACTACGTGGTTGACCGAGGTGCACAGCGACGCAGGGTAGGGCGGGTAGCCCGGCGGCTGGTAGCCAATGGTGGCCGAGATGGTGCCTTGCTCCTGCATGCAGGCGGCCGCGATTTCGTCGATTCGGCGCGTTGTGATGCCGGGCTGGATGTGCGGCGCAATGGCGTCCAGCACTTCGGACGCGAGGCGGCAGGCGACGCGCATGCCGGCAATGTCCTCGGCGCTTTTAATGGTGATGCTCATGGGGCGAAATTATCCCATTGGGCCCTTTTCCGCGCTGGGCGCGGGTTTCGGCGTCCCACCCCACTCGCGGTGACCCCCCTTTAAAATAGCGAGCTTTGGCGCCTGCAGATCGCAGTGCGTCGGAGCTGCCCGGCTCCTCCGCCCCGTCTTTCTTCCCATCGGAACGCTGCCACCGTGACCTTGCATCTGACCCTGTTTGTGGGCGGCAACGCCCTGAGCCCTTTTCGTGCGCGCCAGTTGTTGCCGCAATTGCAGAGCATTGAGCCGCGCATTGATGCGGTGCGCGCACGCTACGTGCATTGGGCAGCGACACCTAGTGTGCCCACCCCGGCGCAGGCGCAGCAGCTGGCCGCGCTTTTGAACTACGGCGAGCCGTTCGAGGGCGGTGACGCCGGACAGGCGATTGTGGTGGCGCCCCGCCTGGGCACCGTCTCTCCCTGGGCCTCCAAGGCCAGCGACATTGCCCACAACTGCGGCCTGGACGTGCGCCGCATCGAGCGCGTGACCGAATACCGCATCACCTTGCGCCCCGGCCTGCTGGGCGGCACGAAGTCGCTGGACGCCGGCCAGATCGCCCAGGTGGGCGCGCTGCTGCACGACCGCATGACCGAATCGTGG
>Ga0208269_100129_pt1 | contig 56558 bp, 57 predicted proteins | sample LakWasMe88_LOW11_2_FD_183912 | JGI IMG/M metagenome (GOLD analysis project Ga0208269, IMG submission 183912) | Freshwater sediment methanotrophic microbial communities from Lake Washington under simulated oxygen tension - Sediment Metagenome... | ecosystem: Environmental > Aquatic > Freshwater >...
GAACCTGCGTCCCTACTGGCGCTACATCCACAGCGATGGGGTGATGCACCCGCGCCCCTGGCACCTGGCCTGGCACGGTTTCACGGCACGCTATGACCACCCGTTCTGGCAGACCCATTTCTGCCCCAATGGCTGGGGTTGCCAGTGCCGCATCGTGGCTGTGAGCGAAAAAGAAGGTCTGGCCAGCATCCGGGCCGGCCTGGGTGATCCGCCCAAGGGCTGGGACCAGATCGACCCCAAGACGGGCGCCCAGGTGGGTATCGACAAGGGCTTCGACTACACACCAGGCGCTGCGCGAGACACTTCGCTTCGCCAGATGGTGCAAGACAAGATGGTCAAGTACCCGGACGCGATCACGACCGCGCTCTCACGGGATCTGACCCGCTATGTCAACGCCAATGCTGCGCCGGCCACCTATGCGGCCGAGATCCTGGCGGACAGCCAGCGCAAGGAACCCCTGTGGCTGGGGTTCGTGGACGATTTTGAGGCCGTAGGCCAGGCTGCTACGACTGATGTGAAGGGCTATGTGGTGCTGCTGCCTGCCGATGCAGTGCGCCATGTCCAAACCAGCCACGGCCACGATGGCCAGGGCCAGCGGCCTGCAGAGCCAGTTGACTATGAGCGGCTGGTGGACGTGCTCAATGACGCAGACACGCTGCGACCGGGTGACACCAGCCGCCAGGGCAATCCAACGGTGCTGGCGATCAAACAGTTCGGCTCCGAGGTGTATCGGGCCGTGTTTGAGGTGCTGTCGGGGAAGAAGAATCGGGCGCTGGCCTTGACCACGCTGGTGATCAAGACAGGCAAGTGATGGGGCTCCACGCCCTCTCGTCCAAAACGTCCGAAACGGGTCCGGGCATCCAACTACCCAGGGGGCGGTACAGCGCGGAGCAGGACGGATTCTACGGAAAGGCCATGAGATGAGCAATTTCACGATCGAGGTGAAGGACGACCAGGTACAGGCCGCATTCCAGGCCCTGGAGGACCGCGTCACCAATGCCAAGGGCTTCCTCGGCGGCTTGGGCGAAGACTTGGTGGAGCGCTCGAAGCGACGCTTCGAGACCAGTACCGGGCCCGACGGCGTGGCGTGGCTCAAAAACTCAGACGTTACCTTGGGCCTGCTTTCGGATCGCCTGGGCAAAAGCTACCGCAAGAAGTCTGGCGCCCTCAACAGCAAGGGGGAGGCCAAGATGGCGGGCAAGAAGCCGCTGATCGATACGGGTAACTTGCGCCGGCAGATCGTCTGGCAGGCCACCGCCGACACCCTGACCGTTGGGGCCACGCCGCTTTACGCTGCGATCCAGCAGTTTGGCGGCCAGGCCGGCCGCAATCACAAGGTGACCATACCTGCGCGGCCCTTTCTTCCTGTCAAACCGGACGGGTCGCTGTACCCAGAAGAGCAGGCGTTCATCTTGGAGAGCCTGAACGAGTACATTGCGGGCTTGCCCACTTGAGCCGGCAAAAAAGAGGGGCACCGGCGCCGATTCCCCTTGTTTCCTGTAGCGAAAGAGATTTTCCGGTGGTCGTTTCGATAAATGCCGGCCCATTCCCCAAAATCTCGATTTATCGCGCCGTTCCCTCTTTGGATATCTCAACTCCCCTCATCAGCTCGTGGGCCAGCGGCTCTTGGCCTTGGGCATCGGGGGCGGTCCAGCCCAGCACGCGCTCGCGCCAGGCAATGAAATCGGGGGCCGATTTGACCTGGCGCGCGCTCTCGCCCGCCAGAAATCGGCGGTTGAAGTCCAGGCTGTGCTGCTGCACCACCCGCCCGGGGCGCGGGCTCATGATGATGAGCCGCGAGGCGAGAAACAGGGCCTCTTCCACATCATGGGTGATGAAGAAGAAGGTTTTGCCCGTGCGCTGCCACAGCGCCAAGATCAGGCTCTGGATCGACTCGCGCGTGAAGGCATCGAGGGCGCCCAAGGGTTCGTCCATCAGCAGCAGTTCGGGGTCACTGGCCAGGGCGCGGGCCATGCCCGCGCGCTGCTGCATGCCGCCCGAGAGCTGCCACACGGCGGATTCGGCAAAGTCCTCCAGGCCCACCAGGGCCAGCTTGTCGCGCGCCAGGGCGAGGCGCTCGCGGCGCGGCATGCCGCGCAGGCGCAAGCCCAGGGCCACGTTGTCCTGCACCGACAGCCAGGGCAGCAGGGCGTGCTTCTGAAACACCACCCCACGGTCGGCGCCGGGGCCGGTCACGGGCTGGCCGTGCAACTCGATGCGGCCGCTGGAGGCTTCGGTGAAGCCCGCCATGCAGTTCAGCAGCGTGGTCTTGCCGCAGCCCGAGGCACCCAGGGCCACCACCAGCTCGCCCGGCGCAATGTGCAGGTTGACCTGGCTCAGGGCCAGCACCGGCTGGGTGCCGGCATAGCGCACATTCAGGTCGCGGATCAGCAGGCCCCGGGCCTCGCTGGCGGGGGCCTCACCGGCCCCCTGCCAGTCACTTCGCACGCTGCACCCAGGTCGGGTTCAGGCCCACAGAGTAGTCGGGCAGCACGGTCTGGATGGTGCCTTGCTCCTTCAGGAAGGCAGCCGTGGCGGCCAGCGAGCGCGCCACACCCGAGTCCTTGCCACCGCCCAGCCAGGCCTTGCCAGCCTGCTCGGCCGGCGGCACGAAGGCGTACAGCGCCAGGCTGGCCGGCACGCTGGCGGCTTCGGCACCGCTCCACTTGGCCACAGCCTTGACCTGCGGCGACTCAGCCGTCCAACCGGCTTTTTGCGAGGTGTAGGCGCGGTCGGCATCGGCCAGCACCTGCACAAACTGGGTCAGAAAGCCGTCGTGGTCCTTGGCAAAGGCCTTGCTCACGGCCAGGGCGTCGAAGGTGGCCTTGCCCGTCTTGTCGGCAATCTGGCCCGACGAGATGATCTGTTGCCCGCTTTGCTTGACCTTGGCCAGCACCGGGTCCCAGACGAAGGTGGCGTCGATGTCGCCGCGCTCCCAGGCGGCCAGGATCTCCGGCGGGCGCAGGTTCAAAATCTTCACGTCCTTGGGGTTCACGCCGGCATCCTGCAGCGCCACCAGGGTGTGGAAGTGGGTGGTCGACACAAAGGGCACACCGATCTTCTTGCCCTTGAGGTCGGCCACGCTCTGCACGCCCGAACCCTTGCGGGCCACCAGGGCCTCGGCTTCGTGGATGTTGTCGAGGATCCAGAACACCTGGATGTCGACGCCTTGCGAGATCGCGGCGGCAAAGGGCGAGGAGCCCGCCTCACCGATCTGGATCGCACCCGAGGCCAGGGCCCGGGCCACCTCGGCGCCGCTGCCCAGCTTGCGGTAGCTCACCTTGTAGCCGGTGCGCTTTTCCACCTCCTGGGTTTCCTGCGCATAGCGCCAGGGCAGCACCATGTCCTGGTAGCCGATGACCACCTCGCGGGTCTGGGCCTGGGCGGCCGGGTTGCCCAGCACGCTGGCGGCCAGCAGGGTCAGGGCAGAGAGGGCGTGAAGGGCGTGGCGGCGTGTGCTCATGGTGTGTCTTTTTCTGTCAGGTCTCGGACCGCTTGGGTTGAATGGGATTGGGAGCGCCCGAGTCTAGAAATGAAGGCGACCTTTGCATGCGCCACTTTTGTGCGTGCTTATGCGCAAAACGCAGAAGACAGCCCGGCCCTCATGCACGCGGATCAAGGAAGGGCATGCGCAAACCTTCCTTGGCCAGCGCCGGTGGGGCCGCTATGGTCGGCCACCTCCGCCCATTCAACCTTTTCGATTCCTTGCTGCATGGCTGACCTGACTGAAGACCTGAACACGCCCCGGCCCCTGGCCTCGGCAACGGCCCGCCCCCTGGCTTTACCGGGGGGTGAGCGGGGCTTGGCCCTGCTGTCCTGGGCCGTGCCGTTGTTTCTGGTGCTGATCTGGGAGCTGGCCGCGCGCGCAGGTTGGCTGTCGCCCCAGGTGCTGCCCGCGCCCAGCAAGGTGGCCCAGACGGCCTGGGCCCTGATCGGTCAGGGGCGCTTGCTCAGTGACCTGGGGGCCAGCTTGCTGCGTGCGGCGGCGGGCTTTGCGATCGGGGGCTCGCTGGGCTTTGTGCTGGGCACCGCGGTGGGCTTTTCGCGCCTGGCCGAAGCGCTGCTGGACCGCAGTGTGCAGATGGTGCGTGCCATTCCCTTTCTGGCCCTGCTGCCCCTGGTCATCGTCTGGTTTGGCGTGGACGAGGGGGGCAAGGTGTTCCTGGTGGCGCTGGGCGTGCTGTTTCCGATCTACATCAACACCGTGCTGGGCATCCGGCAGGTGGACCCCAAGCTGATCGAACTGGGCCGGGTCACCGGCCTGGGCCCTTGGGCCCTGGTGCGGCGCATTGTGCTGCCGGGCGCCTTGCCCTCCATCCTGGCGGGCGTGCGCTATGCACTGGCTGTGGCCTGGCTGGCCCTGGTGATCGCCGAGACCCTGGCCACCACCACCGGCATCGGTTACCTGGCCATGGACGCGCGCGAGTTTCTGCGCACCGATGTGATCGTGCTGACCATCGTCATCTATGCCCTGATCGGCGTGGCCTCGGACGCCGTGGCCCGCGCCCTGGAGCGTCGCCAACTGGCTTGGCACCCCAATTACGCCGCCCGGAGGTCTGCATGAGCACCCAGAACCCCCAGAACACCAGCCCACAGGCTGAAACCGCGGTGCAGGTGCAGGGCCTGGTGCGGCGCTATGGCGAGCGCGTGGTCTTGCCTCAGCTCTCGCTGAGCATTGCACGCGGCGAGTTTGTGGTGCTGCTGGGCGAAAGTGGTTGCGGCAAGACCACGCTGCTGCGCGCGCTGGCCGGGCTGGATGCGATTGACGCGGGCCGCATCGACGGCCCCAGACAACCCGCGGTGGTGTTCCAGGAGCCGCGCCTGCTGCCCTGGGACCCGCTGTGGCGCAACGTGTGCCTGGGCCTGGACGATGCGCGTGGCCGCCCCTTGGCCGAAGCCGCCCTGGTCGAAGTGGGCCTGCAGGGCCGCAGTGAAGACTGGCCGCGCAATCTGTCGGGCGGTCAGGCCCAGCGCGTGGCCCTGGCCCGGGCCCTGGTGCGCGAGCCGCGCCTGCTGCTGCTCGATGAGCCCTTTGCCGCGCTCGATGCCCTGACCCGGCTGCGCATGCATGGCCTGGTGCGCGAGCTGGTGGAGCGCCACCGCCCCGGTGTGCTGCTGGTCACCCACGATGTGGACGAGGCCATTGCCCTGGCCCACCGCGTGCTGGTGATGCGCGACGGTGTGATCGCTGCCGAGCACGCGGTGTCGGCCGCGGCCCGTGGCCACCGGGCCCATCCGGAGGCGGTGGACCTGCGCGAGCGGCTGCTGGCCGAACTGGGCGTCGAGACCGAAGCGGCGCCGCCTGCTGCCTGGGGGCCTGCTGCCCGTGCGGCCTGAGCCGTCTGATTCGCCTGATTCGATTGAGTCGCCTGAGCCGGATATGGCGCCAGGCCTGTTTGATTTTTTGATTCACCCACCTGGCTGCCTGCCGCGGCCCGAACAACCATGAACACCCCACACTTCGACGGCCAGCGCCGTCAACTGATGCAACACAGCCTGGCCGGCTTGGCCGGCCTGGCGCTGGCGGGCACAGCCGGTGCGCAGACCGCGTCCCCAGCCAGCGCCCGCAAGCCCAGCCGCAACACCGACACCGTGCGCCTGTGCTGGGGCCATGGCGGCCTGCCCATGATCGCCCGCCTGCGCGGCGAGTTTGAGAAGACCCTGGCGCGCGACGGCATCAAGGTGCAGTGGGTGGGGCCGTTCCCGAACCACGCGCCTTCGCTGCAGGCCGTGACCGGGGGCAGTGCCGACTTTGCCTTTGGCGGCAGCACCACACCCGCCCTGGCCGCCATGCTGGCCGGCTCGCCTCTGGTATTTGCCCAGTTCGCCGTGGTCGATCCACGCAGCACCTCGATCATTGCGCGCGATGGCTCGGGCATTGAGCATGTGCGCGATCTGGTGGGCAAGTCGGTGGCGGTCAACCGCTCGGGCCTGGGCGAGTTTTTGCTGGTGGCCGCACTGGAGAAGTACGGCATCGACCGCAGCAAGGTCCGCTTCGTGTACCTGAACCCGCCCGATGCCGGACCGGCCTTCTCGCAAGGCAAGGTGGACGCCTGGTCGATGTGGAGCCCGGGCGTGGACATTGCCCGGGTGGAGTACAAGGCCCACGACATCTTTGTGGAAGGGCGCGAGCTGGATTTTCTGATCGACTTCAACTCGTATGTCACCTCGCGCAAGTTTGCCGAAGAGAACGCCGACATCGTGCGCGCCGTGAACGCGGCCTACGCGGCCGAAGGCCAGTGGATCAGCGGCCACACGCGTGAGGCCGAGACCCTGTCGCAAAAAGAGTCGGGCTACAGCGATGCCGCGCGCGATGCGCAGATCCGCCTGCAGCGGCGCTGGGAGTTCCATGGCGTGAACGACGAGCGCTTTCTGCGCGAGTTCCAGAAGGCGGCCGACTGGCTGGCCGCCCGCAGCGTGCTGCCGCAGAAGGTGCAGGTCAAAGACTATCTGGCCCGCCTGTGATGCATTGATGTGACGCAGTGATGTGACAAGCCGATGAGCTACACCTTGACGCACTGGGGCGCCTACCGGCCCCAGCTTCAGGGCGGGCGTCTGGTGGGCCTGCTGCCCACCGAATGGGACGCTGCGCCTTCGCCCATCGGGCAATCGATGCCCGCCGCCCAAGACGCCCCCTACCGGGTGCGCCGCCCCGCCGTGCGGCGCAGCTTTCTCAACCCCGCCACGCGCCACCGCAGCAGTCACCTGCGCGGGCAGGAGCCTTTTGTCGAGCTGCCCTGGGACGAGGCCCTGGATCTGGTCGCGCAAGAGCTGCACCGCGTGCGCCAGCAGCACGGGCAGGAGGCCCTCTTTGGCGGCAGCTACGGCTGGTCGAGTGCCGGGCGTTTTCACCACGCCCAAAGCCAGCTGCACCGCTTTCTCAATGGCTTTGGCGGCTATGTGGCCAGCCAGGACAGCTACAGCCTGGGCGCCGGCCGGGTGCTGATGCCCCACATCGTGAGCCCCATGGATGCGCTGCTGCAAAGCCACACCGCCTGGGAGGTGCTGGAGCAGCACTGCGAGCTGTTCGTGGCCTTTGGCGGTGTGCCGGTGCGCAGCACCCAGGTCAGCCCGGGGGGCGCCAGCGACCACCGCGTGGGCCCGGCCCTGCAGCGCATGGCCGAGGCGGGGCGCACCCGCTTTGTGAACATCAGCCCGGCCCGCGATGACCTGGACGCCGTGCCGCAGGCCGAGTGGATCCCCATCCGCCCCGGCACCGACACTGCGCTGATGCTGGCGCTGGCCCATGTGCTGATCAGCGAACAGCGCCATGACAGCGCCTTTCTGGCCCGCTACACCGTGGGCTTCGAGGTGGTGCGCGACTATGTGCTGGGGGTGAGCGATGGGGTGCCCAAGACGCCGCAATGGCAGGCCAGCCTCACCGGCGTGCCGGCTGACACGGCGCTGGCCCTGGCGCGTCGCATGGCGGCCAGCCGCACCCTGGTCAACTGCACCTACTCGCTGCAGCGTGCCGTGCATGGCGAGCAGCCCTTCTGGATGACGGTCACGCTGGCAGCCCTGCTGGGCCAGATCGGTCTGCCCGGGGGCGGCTTCGGCCTGGGTTACGGCTGCATGAACTACGTGGGCAGCGGCTATGGCGGCTTCTCTGGCGCGCGCTTGCCGCAGGGGCGCAATGCGGTGAGCCGTTTCATCCCGGTGGCCCGCATCGTGGACATGCTGCTGCAGCCGGGCCAACCCTTCGAGTACAACGGCCAGCGCCACACTTACCCCGACATCCGCCTGGTGTATTGGGCGGGCGGCAACTTCTTTCACCACCACCAGGACCTGAACCGGGCCTTGGGGGCTTGGCAGCGGCCCGAGGCCATCATCACGCACGAACCCTTCTGGACAGCGCAGGCGCGGCGCTCCGATGTGGTGCTGCCCGCCACCACAACTCTGGAGCGTGACGACATCGGCAGTGCAGGCAGTGAGCGGTTCATGATCGCCATGAAGGCCGCCGTGCCCCCGGTGGGCGAGGCACGCGACGACTACGCCATTTTCAGCGCCCTGGCCGAGCGCCTGGGCTTTGCCTCTGAGTACACCGAGGGCCGCACGGTGGGCGACTGGTTGCACCACCTGTACGAGGCGGCCCGCCCGCGCGCCGAAGCCACGGGCGTTGAGCTGCCGGCTTTCGAGGCCTTCTGGGCCGGCGATGTGTTGGAGTTGCCGCGCCCGGCCAAGCCCATCGTGATGCTGGCTGATTTCAGGGCCGACCCGGCGCGCCACCCCTTGCCCACGCCCTCGGGACGCATCGAATTGTTCAGCCAGAAGATTGCCGGCTTTGGCCTGGCCGATTGCCCGGGCCACGCCACCTGGCTGCCACAAGCCCCATCCGATTGGCCGCTGCATCTGTTGTCACACCAGCCGGCCACGCGCCTGCACAGCCAGTACGACGGCGGCTGCATGAGCCAGGCCAGCAAGGTGGCCGGGCGCGAGCCCCTGACGTTGAACCGCCTGGATGCCCAAGACCGTGGCATTGCCGACGGCGATGTGGTGCGGGTGTTCAATGCGCAGGGCGCGTTTCTGGCGGGTGCCGTGCTCAGCGACGGCCTGCTGCGCGGCGTGGTGCGCATCGCCACGGGGGCCTGGTTCGATCCGCTGGACCCGACCCAAGCTGGCAGCCTGTGCAAGCACGGCAACCCGAATCTGGTGGCGCCCGATGTGGGCAGTTCCCAATTGGCTCAGGGTTGTGCCGCCCAGTCGGCTCGGGTGCAGGTGGAGCGCTGGGCGGGCGAGGCACCCCCCGTCACGGTGTTCGAGGGGCCGGGCTTCGAGGCCCGGCCTGTGCCGGGTGGAAGGTCTCAACCCAGGGTCTGACCGACCTTGATCGTCACCTGCCAGTGGGCCACGGCCCCCTGCACCACCTGGCCACGGGTCTCGACCACCTCGAACCATTTGATGTCGGGGGACTTTTCAGCCGCCTTGGCCAGGGCCTGGCGGATGGCGTCGTCGCTGCTGGTGGGCGACGAGCCGGTGAGTTCGCTGATCTGATAGACATGGTGACCCATGGCACGGATTCCTTGTGTTGGCTTGAACATGGATGCTGGCGTGCTGCCGCACAGTCGTCTGTGGGGCGGCACACCCGGCCGCCACCCTGGGGTGTCGGCAGGCCATGTTGGCGCCGCTGTCGGCTTGGCACAACAAAGTAAAACGTCTGAGCCCCCTCGAAAAACGCATCAAAGCCAGAGCACATCGAGCGCCAGTCCGATCAGGCCCACGGCCAGCGCCAGCAGAAAGCCCACGGCCAGCACCTTCAGCCACACCCAGCACAGCGATTCGCCTGGGTGGCTGCTGGCGCCAGGCTGGGGCTGCCATGAGGGCGTCTCAGCTTCGATCTCAGAGTCATCGAAAGGGCGTTCTTTGGGCAAGGGCATGGGGCTTCCGGGAAGGTACCCATACCCTAGCGCCCAGCATCTGACTGCGGCCTGACTTGTCGAGTTTTCTCTGATCGGGCTGCTATGGCTGCTAAGCTGCTGGCTTCAGACAATCATTTCAGGCAAGGCAGGAGCATGAAAATCCTGATCATCGAAGACAACGCCTCGGTGCGGCAATTGATCGTGATGGCGCTCGATTTCATGGATTGCGAGGTGTTCGAGGCCGTGAACGGGCGCAGCGGTCTGGACCAATACAACGAGCACAAGCCTGATGTGGTGCTGCTCGACGTGATGATGCCCGGCGGTCTGGATGGTCTGGAGGTCTGCAAGGCCATCCGGGCCGACACCAGCCACCGCTGCAAGATCCTCATGCTGAGTGCCAAGGCCCAGTTGGTGGACCAGTTCGACGGCCTCATGGCCGGGGCGGATGAGTACATTGCCAAGCCCTTCAGCGTGACCGAACTGCTGGCCAAGCTGCAGGCGCTCAGCGACATGCCCTGAGCGGCGGGGCTGTTCCATCACCATGCACGCCAAACCCTACGCCTGTGAGGCCCCGACTGGCAGCCTGATCAGCCCTCTGCTGCCCGGCGCCTATTTTCACGATGCCAACGCGATCGCAGCAGTGGGCCCTCAGCGCACTGCCTTGGATCATTTTCTGCAGGCCTTGCGACACACCCCGCGCTGGGTTGACACGCTGATGGTGCTGCGCAACCGGGTGGTGTCGCTGCTGGGCTTGAAAGACCTGGGCGCCTTGTCGCGGCTGGACCCTGCCAAGCCCGCCTCGGCCTATGCCGTGGGCGAGCGGGTGGGCATCTTCACCCTGATCAAAAACACCCCCGACGAGGTGCTGCTGGGCGACCAGGACAAGCACCTGGACGTGACCCTCTCGGTGCACCGCGCCGTCGATCCGGCAGGTGGGGCGGCCACCGTCACCGTGACCACCGTGGTGCATGTGCACAACCTGCTGGGCAAAATCTACATGCTGCCGGTCACACCCATGCACCGCATCATCGGGCCGGCCGTGTTGAAGGCCATCGGCAAGCCCGAAGGGCCGTGAGCCCGCGGCTCAGCGACCGGTCAGGCGCTTGACGAACGAGGCTGCATAGGCCGGCGAGCGAAACAGCAGCACCGGGTCTTGTGTGGGCGCGATGCCCTCAGCGATGACCAGGGGGTCGAAGTTCAGCTTCTCGCACTCGGCGCCAGCCTGGGGCGTGGCGGCGGTCAAGGTCAGCACGCCGGCCTGCACCTGGCGGCGCTCGCTGGGCCAGTACACCGTGGGGTTGTTCTGTTCGTCGCCGGCTTCGCCCAGCGTCACCACCATGTTCCAGCGCAGGGGACCGGCCTTCACCCGGTTCAGCAGGTCCTCGTCGAGGAAGCGGGTGGGGGCTGTCTTCAGCGCCTCGTCGCTCCAGCGGCTGACACCGGCCTCGGGCTCAAAGCGCCAGCGCACCAGGGTGGTCTGGTCTTGCGGGTTCACGAACTTGAAGGTGTGCACGCTGTAGAAGTCGCTTTGCGCGTAGCTCACGGGCGGGTTGTTGCGGGCCATGAACTCGGCCAGGGGCTTGGCGTCGGGGTGGCTGTCACGGAAGGCCTGCTGCTTGGCCGGGTCGGGCTTGCCGGTCTGCGGGTCGGGCAGGTTGGCCAGCAGGGCATCCTGAAACGTCTGGGGTGTGGCGGCGCTGAACACCGGCACATTGAGCATGGTGAAGTGCTGCAGGCTGCCGCCCGGCAGGCGGAACTCGATGGCCAGCCCGCGCGGTGACTTGGCGGAGTCAGGGGTGTTGGGGTTGCCACCTGCCAGCGAGAAGCGCGCCACCACGGGCACGGGCTGGCCGCTGAACAGCGCCGAGCGAGAGTAGGCCTGCAAAGCCGGTGCGCCGACAAAGCTGCCTGTGGCGCAGAGGCCTCGGATGTGGTTGCGCCGGGCGCCCGGTGTGACGCCATTGAGCTGTTCCAGGGTGCTCACCACCTCATCGGCCGTGGGCGGTGCCGCCGAGGCCGCCATGCCGGTCAGCAGCAGGGCCATCAACAGGACAGATTTCGGGGCTTGTATTGTCTTCATAGTGGTGTTCCGGAGTGGGGCAGGAGACTGGGGCGGGAAACTGGGACGGGTGACGCCCCATGGGCGGGCGCAGCATCCGAGTTGCCGCTTCATCCATGGGCTGGCGGGTTATAGCAACTTTGGGCGTCTGCCGTTGGCGCCCACACGATGGCCCCAGGCGCCGCTGGGCCGCTGCCCTCACTGCAGCGCTTGTTGGCGGTCTGCTGGCCCGGCGTGGCAGGCCTCGTCCACTGGCGCCCAGCCCTCATGCACGACGGCCTGCTGCCCGTCATGGCACAGCTCCAGGTGCTGGCTGTCGGGCCAGCGCGCCCGCGCAAAGGCCTCCAGCGTGGCGGGCACGCTGACTTTCAGGCGCAGGGCAAAACGGTCGTCCTCGGGGTGGTCGTCCAGGTGCACCAGGGGCACAAAGGTCGAGGCGAACATCAACCCGTGCGAGGGCACCTGAACCGGTTCGGGGGCATAGCCGGCCTGGCGCAGCCATTGCTGGGCCTGGGCGCGCAGATCGGGGCCACGTGGCAGCGCGCCCCAGGCCAGGGCCATCAGCTCCAGCACCCACTGGTTGCAGTTCTGGTAGCGCAGGCCCCAGGCGTAGGCGTTGGCGCTGTAACGGCTGGCCAGCAGTTGCAGGGCGGCGGGCGTGTCGAGGGCCGCCGCGCGCAGCGCCTGGGCCGCGGCAGGCGGCAGGCGCACGATGGACAAGTAGCCCCGCTGGGGGCGCTCCGAGCCCATCACAAAGCCCGCCAGCCCCTGGTCGTACAGGCGCGGGGCTTGTTCGTCACAGGCGTAGTAGAGCTGGCGCACCCGCCACACCCCGGTGGCACGGTCGCGCAGAGCCACCCCGGCGTGGGAGTAGCGCAGCCCGAACTCCGACAGGTCCAGGCCCGAGCGGCTGATCAGCAGCGTGTCTTCGCCGCTGGCGTCCAGCTCGGCGCGCAGCACACCGGCAAAGCGCAGCAGGGTGTCTTGCTCGCCCGCGCTCAGGGTAGGGCTGCGCTCGCAAAATTGAGAAGAAGCCAGCCCCGCCGCCTGGGCCGTGGCCAGCCCGCAGGCGAGCATCAGACCGGCGAGCAGGGCGGGGATCGCCCGGAGCCTCACAGCCCGATGACGCGGCGGGCGGCCAGGTCGTCGTGCCAGTCGTCGGCCAGCACCAGAAAGAAGGCTTTCCGGGTCTCGGGCTGGCTGAACTCGATGCCGTACACGCGGCGTTCGGCATGCACTGTGCCGCCGGTGCTCAGGTCTTGGGCGCGCACCACTTCGGCCGGCAGGTCGAGCATCAGCAGGCCCGCATCGGCGGTGGCCGTCGCCTGACCCTCCGGCATGGCGGCCTGCCATTGCAGCGTGAGGCGCAGCTTGCCCGGGCGCTCCGGTACCGGGGCCAGTGCCAGGATGCGGTAGTCGCCATTGGCCACCTGCCGGCCATCACGCGAGCTGTCGGCCGAGCTGTTGCTGGAGCCGTGCAGCGAGTCCGACACGCTGCCGCTGGCCGACGATCCGGCGCTGGAGGCCGAAGAGGCCAGGCTGTCGGCCTGGGCAGGCCAGGTGGCGCACACCGATGCCAGGATCAAGGTGGCCGGGAGGAGTCGCAGGAGGGGCTGTTTGAAAATCATGCTGGGGCTGGAAGGGGTTGGGTGGCCGCAGGCGCTTCAGGCCCGGGGCCTGCAAAGCGTGTAGGCCGGATTATCCATCGGCCTTGCGCCTCTCTATCGTCGATCAGGGCGAGCTGACCGGCGCGGGCCCCCGAGCCTGGGGCGCCTCGATGCTGACATCCACATATGCATAGACGTTTGTTTGATTTGCGGCGGTGGGGGGCGCGCCGTAATCTGAACCATGCATCCAAGGCTTTGAGCGCACCGGCGTTGCGCCGGTGCAGGCCTCGGTTGGGCTCGCGCTTTGGCGTGTGTTTCGTCCCACTGTCGACCCGCTGAATGCGGAAACCTGATGGCCCCCCAGACCTTGTTGAACCCAGCCCGGCGACCCGTCCCGATTCCCCATGTGCTGATCGTGGGCGGCGGGCTGGCCGGAACCGCCGTGGCATTGCGCCTGTTGCGTGACAGCCCCCATCCCCTGCACATCAGCATCGTGGAGCCCCGGGCCCAGGTCGGGCCCGGCGTGGCCTACAGCACCGAATCTGCGGCGCATCTGGTCAATGGGTTGGCGCCATTTTTCAGCCTGTATGAGGATGACCCGGGCCACTTCAGCCGCTGGCTCGCCGAGCACGCCGACGCCCTGGGCTGGGTGGTGCCAGCCGGCAGCAACACCGACAGCAGCATGCCGCCCAGGCAGCTTTATGGGCGCTACATCGTGGCCACTCTGCGGGAGGCCCGGCAACAGGCCCGGCCTGGCGTCACGCTGACGCATGTACGAGGTCGGGTCACTGACCTGGTGCCCCAGGGCGGGCACTTTCTGCTCGAACTGGAGGACCAGCGCACACTGCGTGCCGACCAGGTGGTGCTGGCCACGGGGGTGTTCGGTCGCCGTGCCGATCGCTTGCCCTTCAAGGTGGATCCGCAGGTGCTGGCCTCACCGCGTTACGTGTCGGATCTGTATTCCGCCGCAGCCTGGCAAGGGGTATCGCACGACGAGACGGTGGTGCTGTTGGGCAGCGGCCTCAGTGCGCTCGACAGCCTGATCTCAGCGGAGCAGGCGGGCTTCACCGGTCGCTACCTGGCACTTTCGCGGCGAGGCCAGCGCTTGCAGCCGCGCCGCGCCTTGCCCCCTTGGCCCGATTTTCTGCAGTGGGAGCCCACCACGCTGTCGCTGCGCGATGTGTTGCGCCAGGTTCGCCTGCAACGCCGCCTGATCGCCCAGCAGGGTGAGGATTGGCAGCGGCTGGTGCCCACGCTGCGCCAGTCGGTGGCCCCGCTGTGGGCCGCGGCCTCCCAGCGCGACCGGCGCCGCTTTGTCAACCGGGTGCGGGTCTATTGGGATGTGGCGCTGCACCGCACCGCGCCCGAGGCGCTGGCCTGGCAGGAGCGGGTGCAGCAACAGGGGCGCTACCAGCATCTCAGTGCCTCGGTGGAGGCGGTGCGCCTGGGGGACGATGGCCGACTGCAGGTGAGCTGGCGCGACCGGGCCCGTGGTGAACGCCACACGCTCCTGGCCGACCGGGTGGTGAATGGCCTGGGCTTTGAATACGACTGGACGCAGATCGAAGACCCGCTGATCAGGAACCTGCTGCGCAGGCGCCTGGTGTTGCTGGATCCGCTGGGCTTCGGTATCCAGGCGCGGCGTTCGGATTGCGGGGTGCTGGGCGCCGACGCCCAGGCTCAGCCGGGGCTTTATGCGATCGGCCACCCCTTGCGGGGGCTGTTCTGGGAGTCCAGCTCGATTCCCGAACAGGTGCCCCAGGCCGGACTGGTGGCACGAGGCATTCTGCAAGGGGTGGCTGCCCGAGACACCGGGGGCCTGGCGTCTGCCGCTGCAGCACCTGCTGAACTGCTGGGGGCTTGAGGATGGCGGGCTTCATGTCCCTGCAGACACCTTCCGGGCAGGCGTTCGAGGCCTTCTTCGCTCAACCCGAGCGCCCCAACGGGCGTGGCCTGGTGTTGTTGCCCAAGGTCTACAACGTGAACCGATGGATACGCAGCGTGGCCCTGCGCCATGCGGCTCAAGGCTACACCGTGCTGGTGCCCGATCTGTTCTGGTGCCAGCAGCCCGGCGCGCATGACGAGTACGACCAGCCCGAACCCGCGCGTGCCCTGGGCGCGCGGGTGGATGTGGATGCGGTGGTCGGTGATGTGGGTGTGGCAGCCCACGCCTTGCGCCAGCGCCTGGGCGGGCTGGCCGCGGTGGCGGCGCTGGGCTACTGCCTGGGCGGGCGGCTGGCGTTGCTGGCGGCTGCCCGCGAGGTGGTGGATGCCGCGGTCTCCTACTACGGCGTCCAGCTGGAAGAACACCTGGACGAACTGGCACGGTTGCGTCGGCCGGCGCTGCTGCATTTGCGCCGCCCGATATAGCGCAGCCTTTGCGTTCGTGAGCCCTGCGACCCGCCTGAACGGGGCTCGGCGGCCACTTCTTGAGTCCTTTGTCTCGGCGTGTGGGCGCTTGGCCACGGCGCGGTGCGGTGCCGCCGGGGGCCGTTTTCATGGCCGAAGGCACCGGGCCCGCCAGCGCCTCTGATTGGCCTGTCGAATGGCTTTGGCGGCTGCACGCTGATCAGCAAATTGCTGATTTTTTGAATGCCGTCCTGTTGATTTTTAACCCCCGAGTTTTGTGCATATTCATAGTTGAAATCCGATGTCGCGCTTCGGTTTTCTTCTCTTATTCTTTCAACCAATGCAACGTCAATTAACCCGAAATAGCGATTTTGTGAAGGTGTGTTGGTTAATGGTGCGCAATATTTTCAGGCAGCCCTGCTCTTTGCCGCAAGGGCTCGCCAAGCAGCGCAGGCTTTACCGGAGGTGCTCATGAAACGTCATCAAGCTATTCATTGTTGGTTTTGATTGAAGCCCGACGTGAGGCGTCGACAGCCGGCGCTTCATGGGTATGAATGCCTTTTTTTGCCAACCTTGGTTAATCGCATCTCGCTGAATGCGAGATGCGATGGCTGTTTTCTGTATTTGATTTTTTCCGGTTTTATTTTGATTAACTTGAATGGCAGATATGGCTGCCGCTGACCTTGAAAGGACTCTTCCAATGACTGTCGCCACCCTTGAAAAACCGACTCCGGTGCGTGTGAACTCGAGCGAACCGCTTGCACCGCGTCCGCGTCCGCAGCAAGCCGCCCATGTGATCCGTGACGACGCCGAGGCCATCGCGGTGGCGCATCGCCTGGCTGCCGAGTTCCGCAAGGATTCGGCCCTGCGTGACCGCGAAGGCTTTCTGCCCCTGGCCGAACTGGACGCCTACTCACAAAGCGGCTTGTGGGGTATCACGGTGCCCAAGGCCTATGGCGGTGCCGAGGTCTCGTATGCCACCCTGGCCCAGGTGATCCGCATCCTGGCCGAGGGGGATTCCAGCCTGGCGCAGATCACCCAGAACCACCTGGCCCTGGTGTCGCACATCGAACTGGATGCGACCGAGGCACAAAAGAAAGAACTGTTCGGGCTGGTGTTGAGTGGCATCCGCTTCGGCAATGCCTTCTCCGAAAAGAACAGCAAGACCGTGGCCGCCTTCGAGACCACCTTCAAGATCGAGGGTGACACCGCCGTGGTCAATGGCGAGAAGTTCTACACCACCGGTGCCTTGCTGGCGCACATCGTGCCCATCGTGGCCGTCAGCCCCGAGGGGCTGGGTTTTCTGGCCTTTGCCGAGCGCGATGCGCCGGGCCTGACGGTGATCAACGACTGGTCCAGCTTTGGCCAGCGCACCACGGCCTCGGGCTCGATCAAGATCGAGAACGTGCGCGTTCCCGTGAGCCGTCTGGTGCCCGTGGCCGCCTTCGACCGACCCACTGCTGCCGGCGCCATCTCGCAGATCATCCAGGCTGCCATCGACGGCGGCATTGCCGCCGCCGCCATCCACGAGACCATCCGCTTTGTGCGTGAGCAGTCGCGGCCCTGGATCGACAGCGGCAAGGAGCGTGCTGCGGAAGATCCCTTCACCATCAGCGCCATCGGTGACCTGACGCTGCGCCTGCACGCGGCCGAGGCCTTGCTGGAGCGCGCCGGCCATGCCATCGACCGCGCCCTGAAGGACCCGAGCGAAGACGTGGTCAATGCGGCCACCCTGGCCACGGCCGAAGCCAAGGTGCTGACCACCGAAGTGGCCATTGCCGCCACCAACAAGCTGTTTGAGCTGGCCGGCACCCGCTCCACCCTGGCCGTGCACAACCTGGACCGCCACTGGCGCAATGCCCGTGCGCACACCCTGCACGACCCGGTGCGCTGGAAGTACTTCCACCTGGGCAACTTCGCACTCAATGGCGTGCATGCCCCGCGCCACGCCTGGAACTGAGGCCGGAGCACACAGCACATGGCCAAGAACATTCGCTTCAACGCGTTCGAGATGAACTGCGTGGGGCACCAGTCGCCGGGCCTGTGGGCCCATCCGCGGGACCGATCCTGGCAGTACAAGGATCTGGATTACTGGCAGGACCTGGCGCGGGTGCTCGAAAAAGGCATCTTTGACGGCATCTTCATCGCCGATGTGATCGGCTACTACGATGTCTACAAAGGCAGCAACTACCACGCGCTGCAACAGGCGGCCCAGATCCCGGTGAATGACCCGCTGCAGTTGGCCGCGCCGATTGCGCTGGCCACCGAGCACCTGGGCATTGGCATCACGGCCTCGACTTCGTTCGAGCACCCCTACACCTTTGCCCGCCGCCTCAGCACGGCCGATCACCACACCAAGGGGCGGGTCGGCTGGAACATCGTCACCTCGTACCTGGAAAGCGGGGCCAAGAACATCGGCCAGGGCGGCCTGCGCCGCCACGACAACCGTTACGACGTGGCCAAGGAATACCTGGAGGTGCTCTACAAGCTCTTCGAGGGCAGCTGGGAAGACGACGCCGTGGTGCGGGACCGCGAGCGGCGCATCTTCACCGTGCCCGAGAAAGTGCACGAGATCGGCCACAAGGGCACCTACTTCGAGGTGCCCGGCTACCACCTGTGCGAGCCCTCGCCTCAGCGCACGCCGGTGCTCTACCAGGCGGGTGCCTCGGGCGCCGGCAAGGCCTTTGCGGCCGAGCACGCCGAGTGCGTGTTCGTGGCCGCGCCCACCCAGTCGGTGCTGAAGAACTACGTGGACGACGTGCGCCGGCAGGCTGCGCTGGCCGGCCGCGATCCGCGCAAGGTGCTGATCTACAACCTGGTCACCGTGATCGTCGACGAAACCGATGCCAAGGCCCAGGCCAAGTTCGAAGAGTACAAGCGCTACAGCTCTTACGACGGTGCACTGGTGTTCCTGTCGGGCTGGAGCGGCATCGATTTCGGCCAGTACGCGCCCACCGAGCTGGTGCGCCGCGTCGAGACCAATGCCATCCAGTCGGTGGTGGAACACCTGGCCGGCGGCGACAAGGCCTGGACCATCGAAGAGCTGGCCACCTGGGGCGGCGTCGGCGGGCTGGGCCCGGTGTTTGTGGGCTCGCCCACCACCGTGGCCGACATCCTGCAGCAGTGGGCCGAGAACACCGACGTGGACGGCTTCAACCTGGCCTACGCCGTGGCCCACGAGACCTTCGCCGACGTGGTGCAGCACCTGGTGCCCGAGCTGCAAAAGCGCGGTGTCTACCCCAAGGCCTACCAGCCCGGCACCCTGCGCCAGAAGCTGTTTGGCGACGGCGACCGCCTGCCGGCCGAGCACCCCGGCGCGCAGTACCGCGACATCGAGGCGGTGAAGCGGCGCGAAGCGCAGGCGGGTGCGTCAGCCACCCATGAAAGGCCTCAGACCGAGGCGGCCACAGCGGTCGTTTGAACACGCCTGCCGGTGTGCCCACCAGCCGATCAAGTCGAGACCCAGGCCCACGGGCCCGGGTCCGATCCCCTATTTCCAGGATCACAGGGATTCCCATGAGCCAGTTCGATTTTCTTTCTTTGCATCGCCGCCGCTTTCTCACCGGGGCCTCTGCGCTGGGCGCGGCCGGCCTGTTGGCCGCTTGCGGCAAGGAGCCGGCCCCGGCACCAGCTGCACCGCCTGCCGCCGAAGCGCCGGCCGGGGGTGGCAAGAAGTACGCAGGGCAGTCGCTGAACCTGCTGTTCAACCAGCCCCATGTGGTGGCTGGCAAGTTGCTGGCCCAGCAGTACGAGGCCCTGACCGGGGCCAAGATCACCGTCACGCCGGTGCCCTATGACCAGCTGCATTCGCAGGCCACGCTCGATGTGCAGTCGGGCGCGCACCAGTTCGATGTGATCGATTATTTCTACCACACGCTCGGCGCCCTGGTGGCCGACAACGTGGTGGTGGATGTGACCGACTGGATCGAGCGCGACAAGGCCGAGATCGAGCCGGACGACTTTCTGCCCTCTTTGTATGACAACTACACCCTGCGCAACCAGCGCCGCTGGGGCTTGCCTTACGACGGTGACAGCCATGTGCTGTTCTACAACACCGAGATCTTTGCCCGCCACAACCTCAGTGCGCCCAAGACCTGGGACGACTACTACAACGCGGCCAAGCTGATCACCCAGAAGGAATCGGCCAACGGCATCTACGGTGCGGTGGTCGAGGGCTTCAAGATCCCGGTGATCGTGGGCTCCTCGTATGCCAACCGGCTGGCGGGCTTCGGGGGCAGTTTCTTCACGCCCGATGGCCGCCCGGCCCTGACCTCGCCCGAGGCGGTGGCCGCCGCCGAGGAGCTGGCCCGCATCGTGCCCTGGGCCTTGCCCACCCCGGCGGAGACGGCTTTCGAGCATGCGCTGCCGGCCTTTCTGTCGGGCAAGGCGGCGATGATCGACTTCTGGACCGATCTGGGTGTGACGGCACAGAACCCCGAATCCTCCAAGATCGTCGACAAGTGGGACCTGGTGCAGCTGCCGGTGGGGGGCAACAACAAGACCCCGCGCGCGGCGCTGAACGCCGGCTTTGGCCTGGCGATCACCACTGGCACCCAGAAAAAGGAGCTGGCCTGGGACTTCATCAAGTGGGCCACCAGCAAATCGGTCGCGCTGCAGCAGGATGTGCTGCCCGGCAGCGGCATCGACCCGAACCGCACCTCGGTGCTGAATTCGCCCGAGTACGGCAAGGCGGCCCCGCACCTGCAAAAAGAGGTGCAGGCGGCCATCGGCAACGCCCTGGCCTGGCCGCTGCAGCCGCAAAGCCCCAAGCTGCTGGATGCCTTGACCGAAGAGCTGGCACTGATCGTGTCGGGCAAGAAGAAGCCCAAGGCGGCGCTGGCCTCGGCCCAGGCTGCGTGGGAACAGATCCTCAAGGCCTGAGCATGGCGCACGCAGCCCTTGCCCCATCCGACCCAGGCGTTGGCGCAGGTTCCGGCCCGGCGCGTCCTTGGGCGGCCTGGTCCATGCTCGGGCCGGCCGCGCTGGGCCTGGCCCTGGTGGCCGGCCTGCCCCTGGTCTATACGCTGGCGCTGGCGCTGAGCCAGTCCACCCTGGGCCGGCCGCTGGCGGCCTGGGCCGGGCTGGCGCAGTTCCGGCACCTGTTGGGCGACGGCGTGTTTTTCGAGACGCTGCTGCGCACCGGGCTGTATGCGGTGCCCTCCAGCCTGGTCCAGCTGGCCCTGGGCTTGGGGCTTGCCCTGCTGCTGCAGGGCGTGCGCCAGGGGCGCTGGTTGCGCAGCCTGATCCTGCTGCCGCTGATGACCCCGCCGGTGCTGGTGGGCGTGGCCTGGAAGCTGCTGCTGGCCCCGGCAGGCGGCCTGTTCAATGGCTGGCTGCTGCATCTGGGCGTGCTGAGCGCCCCGCTGTCGGTGCTGGGCTCGGACACCTGGGCCCTGCCGGCGGTGATGCTGGCCGACACCTGGCAGTGGTTGCCCTTTGTGGTCATTTTGTGCCTGGCGGCACTGCAGACCCTGCCCACCGACGTGCATGAGGCCGCGCGCCTGGAAGGGGCCAGCGAGCTCAACGTGTTCGTGCACATCAGCCTGCCGCAGCTGGCCCCCTCGCTGCTGGGCATTTTTTTGCTGCGTGAGGTCATGGCCCTGAAGACCTTTGACGTGGTGTACATCCTCACAGCCGGCGGGCCGGGGCGTTCCACCACCCTGGCCAGCTACGAAATCTGGAAGACCGGCCTGCACAACTTCGACATCGGCCTGGCGGCCGCACAGACCCTGCTGTTCAGCCTGTTCGTGGGCCTGGTGACCTGGCCCGTGCTGAAGGCGCTGCAGTGGGTGGAACGGCGCACGGGCTGAGCCGCGGACCCCAGGAGAAACCACCCATGAATGTTGCCACCTTGCTCAGGCGCGCGCCGGCGCCCCCCCTTGCTGCAGAGGGGGCTGCCCGGGTCGCCACCTGGCGGCTTTCACCACGCCTGTTGTTGCACCGCCTGGCCTCGGGGCTGGCGCTGGTGTTCCTGGTCTTGCCGGTGGCCTTTTTGCTGGCCACCTCGTTCAAGAGCCGCGATGAGGTCTTGTCGGGCTACTTCTTCCCGCTGGCCCCCACCTGGCTGAACTGGCGCAGCCTGCTGTCGGTGGCGCCCCTGCACCTGAACCTGCTGAACTCTTTGCTGGTGGCGCTGCTGGCCTTGTTCATCACCCTGGCCATCGCGGTGCCGGCGGTGTATGCGGTGGTCAAGCTTCGCCATGGCCAACGGCTGGCGGGTTGGCTGCTGTCGAGCTACCTCAGCCCACCGGTGGTGGCCTTGCTGCCCTTGTTCTTCGTGTGGCGCCAGGCCGGCCTGACCAACAGCTATCTCGGCCTGGCCCTGGTGGACGGGCTGAGCAATGTGCCGGTGGCCTTCTGGTTGTTGCGCGGCTTTTTCAAGCAGGTGCCGCTGGCCCTGGACGAAGCCGCCTGGCTGGAGGGCGTGGGGCCCTGGAAGACGCTGTGGCGTGTCAACCTGCCCCTGATCTGGCCAGGGCTGACAGCCACGGCCATCATCTGCCTGATCCTCAGCTACAACGAATTCCTGTTTGCCTCGGTGCTCAACAGCCGCCCCGATCTGCGCACCATCACCGTGGCCATTTCGCTGTTCGAGGGCGAGCGCGTGGTGAATTTCGGCCAGATGGCCGCAGCCTCGCTGCTGGGCATTGCGCCGGTCTATGCGTTGGCGCTGTGGTTTCAGAAGCACCTCATCGGCGGCCTGGGGGCCGCCGCCACCCTTGAACACACCCGCCGTCAACCATGACCCAGATCCAGATTTCAGGGCTGAGCAAAGCCTATGGCCCGCAGCCCGTGCTGCATGACATCGACCTGCGCATCGAGCCCGGTGAATTCGTGGCCCTGGTCGGGCCCTCGGGCTGCGGCAAATCGACCCTGCTGCGCTCGATCGCCGGGCTGGAGCAGACCGACCGCGGCAGCATTCACTTCGGCTCCCGCGAGGTGACCCACCTGCCTGCCCAGGCGCGCGAGGTGGCCATGGTGTTCCAGAGCTATGCGCTGTACCCGCACATGACGGTGTATGACAACCTGGCCTTCGGCCCGCGCCAGCGCAAGGAGCCCGAGGCCCAGGTGCGCCAGCGCATCGACAAGGCGGCCCGCACCCTGCACCTGGGTGACTACCTCAAGCGCTATCCCCGGCAGCTGTCAGGCGGCCAGCGCCAGCGTGTGGCCATGGGCCGTGCCCTGGTGCGCGAGCCGCGGGCCTTTCTGTTCGACGAGCCCCTGTCCAACCTCGATGCACAGCTGCGGGTGCAGATGCGTGCCGAGATCCGCCTGCTGCAGCGCGAGCTGGGCACCACCACGGTGTACGTCACGCACGACCAGGAAGAAGCCATGACCATGGCCGACCGCGTGGTGGTGTTGCGCGCTGGGCGCATCGAGCAGGTGGGCGCACCGCTGACGCTGTACGACGCCCCTGCCAACGAGTTCGTGGCCCGCTTTGTGGGTTCGCCCCCCATGAACCTGCTGCGCGCCCGGCTGCAGCCAGGTCGCCTGCAATTGGGGCCCGAGCTGCATGTGCCGCTGCCTGCCAGTGCGCCCGGCCTTGGCGACGAAGGGCGCTGGCTGAACCTGGGGGTGCGGCCCGAACACTTCACCCTGGCGACCGAGGCAGCCGATGCTTCGCTGCCCAGCCTTCCCTTGCGGGTGCAAGGCATCGACCACCTGGGCTCGCAGACCGAGCTGCACGGCCAGGTGCTGGGGGCCCATGACGAGCACCGCATCCTGGCGCGCCTGCCGGGGCGCTTGAGTGTGGCGGTGGGTGATGTGGTGCCGCTGAGCTGGGCACCGCGGCTCCAGCATCTGTTTGATCTGGACAGCGGGGTGGCCCTATCGGCCCAGCGGGCGGCTTGATGCCTCCTACCCGCCTGAGACCGGCCTCCTGGGCCGGCCTGTCTGTCAGAACCGGTGCTGTTGGAGGGCCGGATTCACAGCGGCCTTGAATTTCACCCCGGGCACAAAGCGGGGCAGGGTGGTGGCGGGCACCTTCAGCGCCACGCCGGTGGCCGGGTTGCGCGCAGAGCGAGGCGCTCTTTGCACGGCCTTGAAGGTGCCGAACCCCACCAGTTGAACCGCCTCCCCCTGCTGGACAGTGCTTTGAATGGTGTCGAGCAAGGTGTCCAGGACCGCATTCACGGCCTTTTTGGACAGATCGTGTTCACGCGCCAGGATGTCGATGAGTTCGCTGCGGTTCATGGTGTCGGTGGGGCAAAGGGTTGAACAGGCGGGTGTGGGGCCACGGCTCACCACGGGAAATCGATCAGCTCGCCATACAGCTTGCGCAGGATCTGCTTGACCTCAGGCGACTGCTGGTAGATGGCGATGAACTTCAGCAGGCGCGGGTCGTTTTCATGTTCGGGCGTGGTCACCCAGCGGATGGCGTAGCGCTTGACGTTCTCGGGCACGGTGTTGTCAAAAGCCAGGCCTTGTTTCTCGTCGACACCGGCGTGCTTGGCGAAGGTGGTGTAGGTGACGACGGCCGTCACATCCTCGAACACCCGTGCCGACTGGGCACCTTCGATGGCCACGATCTTGAGCTTCTTCGGGTTGTCGGTGATGTCGGCCTGGGTGGCCAGGTGGTTGGCGCCGGGCTTCAGCTTGAGCAGGCCGATGGATTCGAGCAGCAGCAATGAGCGCGCCTGGTTCACCGGGTCGGACAACACGGCAATCGTGGCGCCCTCCGGGATCGCGTCGCCTTTCTTGAGCTTCTTGGAGAACAGACCGATGGTGGTCGAGTAGCCATAGGCAATCGGCTTCAGCCGTGTGCCCCGGCTCTGATTGAAGCGCTCCAGAAATGGGGAGTGCTGAAAGAAGTTGGCATCGATCGAGCCTTCGGCCAGGGCCGTGTTCGGCAAGACCCAGTCGGCGAACTCGATGAGCTGCACGTTCAGGCCCTGGGCCTTGGCCAGCTCGATGGCTTTTTCAGTGGCCTGGTTGGCCACCGAGGGGATGGCGCCGATGCGCAGCACCGGCGTCGTCTGGGCCTGGGTGGCCAGGGCGGTGAGCGAGAGCACGCCTGCTGCGAGCAGGCCGAAGAGGCGCCGGGAGACGGCAGGGCCGAGGGCTTGACTGGAAACCATGTTGGAGATCGGATGTGGGTGGGTAGACCACCATGATCGGGCGCTTGGCCCCCGTGGGTGAAGCAGTCAATACGGCTATGGATATGCGCTCTTCTCATGTCGGAAAGGGGCCCCGGCTTGGCCCTTAGCCAAGGCACCGTCGTGCGGTCGGCCTGGCCGTGATGTCAGCGTGCTGGGATTTGGGCAGGGGCACCCGCCGCACCTCGTCATCACTCTGTGGAATGTCCCGGTGCGTGGGGGGGGGGATTTGAGACGCCAGGTCGGATGGAAGCTCGTCGCTGCTGCTTACCTTGAGCATCGGCTCTTGAAGCCTCGGTCCCCTTCTAAGCTGATGCGGAAGTCTTCGTTTCAAGACGCGCCTGGGCCTCGAAGATCCGAGCCTGTCGTGCCCCTGTTCAGCGGGCCTGGTTTCCCATCCGAAAGACCTGTTCATGTCCAATCTCAATGACTACCTGGCCGAAAAACGCACGGCCGTGCGTGCCCGCCATGCCCAGACGGCGCAGGGCGAAAGCCAGCCCGCCCGGCTCGCCGCCAAGGTCAGTGCCGAAGGGCGCAGCGGGGTGCGCCGCATCCGCATCCGCGACCACCAGATCATCAGCGACAGCCCCTACAACTTTGCCGGCTACGACCTCGGGCCCAGTTCGCCCGAATTGCAGCTGGGTGTGCTGGGTTCGTGCGTGACCCACATCTTCCTGATCCAGGCCGCTGACCGTGAGGTGCCGATCGACAGCCTGGAGGTCGAGATCAGCGGGCAGATCGATCCGCGCGCCGGCAAGCCCGGGCATGAGCACATCCCGGTCTGGCCCCATGATCTGGCCTACACCGTGCACCTCAGCTCGCCGGCCAGCACGGAAGAGATCGACGCTCTGTTTGAAGCCGTGGAGCGCAGCTGCCCGATCCTGAACCTGCTGCGCCAGCCTCAGCAGGTGCGCGGTGTGGTGAAGCACACCCGCAGCGCCTCGGCATCGTTGGAGGCTGCAGCATGAGCACCTCATCGCCCTTGTCGCTGGACCACCTGGTCATCCACGTCAAAGACCTTGCTGCAGCGGTTGCCCAGTACACCGCCCTGGGCTTCACGGTGCAGGACGGCGGCACCCATGCCGACGGCAACACCCACAATGCCCTGATCGGTTTTGCCGATGGCAGCTACCTCGAATTGATCGCCTTCCTGAAGCCCGCGGCTTCGCACCGCTGGGGCAGGCACCAGCAAAGCGGCTACGAAGGCTTTGTCGACTTTGCCCTGCTGCCCCACGATGTGGGCCAGGTGGTGCAAGGCGCTCAAGCCCAGGGCCTGAACTACCAAGGCCCCATCGAGGGCGGCCGCCTGCGCCCTGATGGCGAGCGCCTGGTGTGGCAACTGGGCATACCGCCCACCCCCGACCTGCCCTTTTTGTGTGGCGACGTCACCCCCCGTGCCCTGCGGGTGCGCGAAGGCGAGGTGCGCGTGCATGCCAACGGCGTGCAAGGCGTGGCCGCGCTGACCCTGGTGGTGCGTGACCTGGCGACCAGCCTGGCGCACTACCTGGCGCTGCTGGGGGCTGCCGAGCCGCTGCTGGGCCCCACGGTGCTCAGCGGCCTGGGCGTCGAACAGGCGGTGCTGTCGTTGGGCACTCAACGCCTGGTGTTGCTGGCCCCGGTGGCCGATGCCGACACGGCGCCGGCCCGCAGCCTGCAACACCTGCTCGACACCCGGGGTGAGGGCGTGCTCGGGGCCAGCCTGCGCCTGGGCGCTGGCCACACCGGGACATCGACCCATGCCTTGCCCTTGGCGGCCACGCAGGGTGCGCCCTTTGAATTGACCCCTGCTTGAGAGCGCCGGGGCCCAGCGCCCTGGGTGGACAGGGTGGGTTAGAGTGGACGCGTGCCGGACGAGCCCGGCCCCCATCGACGGAGACCCAGGCGTGCCTGACACCACCCCTTTCGAGCTGACGCTGCGCGACACCGTGCTGCGCGGCAGCGTGCACCATGGTGGCCTGGCTGCCGAAACGCCCCGCCTCCTGGCCCTGCACGGCGGCGGCCAGTCGTCGCGCCAGGGCTTTCGGCCCTTGCTGACGGCCCTGGCCGCCCACGGCCACACCAGCGCGGCGTTCGACTTTGCCGGCCACGGCGAAAGCGGCGGCCAGCTCATCGGCTCCAGCCTGGCCCACCGGGCCGAGCAGGCGCTGGCTGTGGCCAGCCACCTGGGCCTGCAGCCCCCGGTGGCCCTGCTGGGCAGCAGCATGGGCGGCCATGTGGCCTGCACGCTGATCGACGCCTTGGCACCCCGGGCGCTGGTGCTGTTCTGCCCCGCCGCCTATGCCCCGGCGGCCCAGCACCTGCCCTTTGGGCCGGCCTTTCAGAGCACCCTGCGCGCCACGGCGTCGTTTGATGCCTCGCCCGCCTTCGAGGCGCTGGAGCGATTCACCGGCCGGCTGCTGCTGGTGTTTGGCACGCAGGAGGACGTGATCCCCGAGGCGGTGCAGCAGCAGTACCTGCATCGGGCCCGCAAGGCCCAAAGCGTCGAGCTGATCCGCCTGCAGGGTGCGGGCCATCGCCTGCACGACTGGCTGGCCGAGCGGCCGGATCGCTTTGCCGAGGTGCTGGGGCGGGTGCGACTGATTTTGGAGGGTTGAGGGCGCCGTCAGCAGGCATCGAGCTCCTGGTCGCACAAGGCCCCGCGCTGAACCACCGCGCCCGGCAAGAGCAATGTGCCAGGCGCCAGTACCGCGTTGGCACCGAGTTGGGCGCCATCGCCCACCAGGGCGCCGAACTTGCTCTGGCTCAGCAGGTGCAAGCGGGTGCCCAGGCGCACCCGCAGTTCATGCCCGGGTCGCTCGTTGCGGTGGTTGCAGAGGATGCTGCCGGCCTCCAGGTTCACCCCGGATCCGAGCACCGAGTCACCCACAAAATTGAAGTGCGCCAGATGGGTGTTGGCAAAAACGAAGGACGACTTCAGCTCAGCGCCTGGGCCGATGCAACAGCCTTGGTCCACCCAGTTGCCGCCGCGCAGATACGCCCCTGACGCCACAAAGCTGCCCGCCCCCACGATCAAAGGCCCCTTGAGGGTGGCCCCCGACTCGACCTTGGCGCTGCGGTGGATGGCGACCTGCCCTTGGATCAGGTAGTCCTCAGCAGGCAACTCGGCGAGCAATTGCTCGACGATGGGGACTGCGGCAGCCGTCAGCTCCCAAGGCTTCAGATCGCTGAAGCGGGCCAGGGGTGAGGTCGCTATCGAGGCGATGTAGCGGGGCAGGGCAATCAGTTGGGGCATGGCTGGGCATCCGAGCAAGGGCTCCCTGAAATGTGGAAGCCGGGGCCTGTCAAGGATGGACCTTTGGCAGCCGCGAACTCATGCGGTCATCGAACACAAATGACCGTTTATGGGGTTGGAACCAGCCCCTGCGGCGCTCAAGCCATGGCCCTCAGATCGCGTGCGCCGCTTCCAGCGCGAGCAGCAGTTCATGCCGTAGCGCGGCCAGGGCGGCATCGCTGCGTTCGCGGGGGCGGGGCAGAGTGATGGGCAGCTCGCGCGGGGCGCTGCCGGCCTGGTTGTCCAGCACCAGCACGCGGTCGCTGAGCAGAGCCGCTTCTTCCACATCGTGGGTCACCAGCAGCACCGCCACACCATGCTCGCGCACGATGCTGGACAGCAGTTCCTGCAGCTTGAGGCGGGTGAGGGCGTCCACGGCCGAGAAGGGTTCGTCGAGCAACAGCACCAGGGGGTGGGTGAACAGGCCGCGCGCAATCGCCACGCGCTGGGCCTGGCCGCCCGACAACTGCTTGGGCAGGCGCTGGCCCAGGCCTTGCAGGCCCACCTCTTGCAGCAGCGTTTCCACGCGCTGCCGGTAGTCGTCGGGGCGCTCCGGGTCGAAGGCGATGTTGTCGGCCACGCTGAGCCAGGGGAACAGGCGCGGCTCCTGGAACACAAAGCCGATGTCGCGTGTGGTGCCCCAGCGATCCAAGCCGTTCACGCGCACACTGCCTTCATAGTCCGGGTCCAGCCCGGCAATGATGCGCAGCAGGGTGCTCTTGCCGCAGCCGCTGCTGCCGATCAGGCTGACCACTTCGCCAGGCTGCAGGCGCAGCCTGAAGTCGTTGAGCACGGTGCGCGGACCAAAGGCCTTGCGGCGCACGTGCACATCGAGCAAGGGCCGCTCGGGGGTGGCGGCCGGCGCTGCTGGCCGGGTGTCGAAAGAGGTTTCGACCTGGTGGGTGTCGTGGGGGTGGGGCAGGCTGCTCATGAGGCGTTCGGGCGGCTGTTCAGGGCACCCAGGGTGTCGAAGGTGTCGCGCCAGGCCAGCAGGCGCGACTCGGCCCATTGCACGGCACTGTCGCTGAGCTTGCCCAGCAGGGCCAGCAGCAGGATGGCGGCCAGCACCAGATCGGCACGGCCGGTTTCGCGGCCGTCGGTCAGCAGGTAGCCCAGACCGCGGGTGGCGGCAATCAGCTCGGCCGCCACCATGAACATCCAGGCCAGGCTCAGGCCGTTGCGCAGGCCGGTCAAGACGGCGGGCAGGGCCGCCGGCAACAGCACCCGGCCCACCAGGGCGGTGGCGCTCAGGCGGTACAGGCGGGCCACCTCGATCAGCTTGCGGTCCACATCTCGAAAGCCCGAGGACACCCCCATGTAGACCGGGAAGAAGGCCCCGATGGCAATCAGCGCCAGCTTGGGCGCCTCGTCAATGCCCAGCCACAACAGCAGCAAGGGCACCCAGGCCAGCGAGGGAATGGCGCGCAGCGCCTGAAAACTCGGGTTCAGCCACGCCGCGCTGCGCCGGGACAGGCCCACCAGCGCGCCCGCGGCAATGCCCAGGGCAGCGCCCAGGCCATAGCCCGTCAGCACCCGGGCGGTGCTGGTCGCGATGTGGCCCAGCAGGCCTTGCGGGCCCAGTTCGATCAAGGTCTGGGCGATGTCGCTGGGCGGCGGCAGCAGCCGGGCCGCCACCCAGCCGGCACGCACCGACAGCTCCCACACCAGCAACAGCGCCACAGGCAGGGCCAGGCCCTGCCAGTTCCAGCCGGGGCCAGCCCCAGGTCTGGGGGCCTCGGTGCCGCTCTGTGCGCCGTCCTGTGCCCGAGCCGGTTCACGGGTCAGCTCGCCCACACTGGCCACCGGGGGCAGGTCGGCACACACCAGCAGGGCCGGGTTCCAACGCCGCCGGGGGGGATGGCCCACCAGGGCGTCCAGTGCTTCAGATTCGGCCTGCAAGACGTCGATTTCGGTCGATGGGACGGCCATGGGGCAGCCTTTCTGTGTGAGGGTTTGCGCCTCAGCCGGCCTTGATCACCGATTGGGCGAAGCGGGTGTCGACCAGATCGGTCACGACCTGGGGCAAGGCCGTGCCGGGTTTGACCAGGCCTTCGGACAACAGGATCGGCGCGGCGCCTTGCAGCGCGGCAATGTGCTCTTGCGAGGGTTGGGGGTTGCTCAGGTCGGTGCGCAGCTTGAGCTGCAGCAGGGCCACCTGCAGGCTCACCTTGGCCTCTTCCGACACGATGCGGGCGGCCTCGGTGGTGTTGGCCAGAATCCATTTGCGGGCGCGTTCGTACTGCGTGATCACGCGGCGCACGGTGTCCGGCTGCTGGGTCAGGAACTCTTCACGCACGTTCAAAAAGCCGTAGGTGTTGAAGGCCACGTTGCGGTAGATCAGGCGCGAGCCTTGTTCCAGCTCGCTGGCCGCCAGCAGCGGGTCCAGCCCGGCCCAGGCGTCCACACGGCCTTGCTCCAGAGCGGCCTTGCCGTCGGCGTGCTGCAAGGCCACGATCTCCACGTCGGAGCGCTTCAGGCCCACGGTGGGCAGGGCGCGCAGCAGGAACAGGAACGGGTCGGTGCCCTTGGTGGCCGCCACCTTCTTGCCCTTGAGGTCTTTCAGCGACTGGATGGGCGAGTCGGCGCGCACGGCCAGGGCCGTCCACTCAGGGCGCGAAAAGATGTAGGGCGCCTTGATCGGGTTGCCATTGGCCCGCGACAAGAGTGCGGCCAGGCCGGCTGATGAGCCGATGTCCAGGCTGCTGGCGTTCAGGTACTCCAGGGCCCGGTTGCTGCCGGCGCTGAACACCCACTTCACCTGGGTGCCGCTTTTGCCCAGGTCCTCTTCAAGCCAGCCAAAGCGCTTGAGCACCAGGCTGGAGGGCGAGTAGTAGGCGTAGTCCAGGCGCAGTTCCTTGAGCGGAGCGGCGGCTTGGGACAGCGCGGGCAGCGCCAGCAGGGCGGCGCCGTTCGAGAGCAGGGTGCGTCGTTTCATGGGCAGTGAGCGGGTTTGGCGTGTGTGGCGTGTGATGGGGATGCGGGATCAGACCCGCGATCATTGGCCAAACCCCCTGCCCGAGCCACGAACGTTTTCGGCTGTGCTTATGCAAAAAACGCGGTGTGGCCGGCGGCAGGGCTCAGCGTGGGCCCTGCCCCATGTTGGAGAGGCTCGCGACACACGGTGGCTTGCAGCGCCTTGACTCCATTGCTTTCAGGCATGACTTTGAAAATCATGTCTGCTAACATGAAACAGCCTCATCGACGCGCGCACATGCAGGAGATCTATGCGCCTGCGGATGTCAGGATTCCGAGCCGATTGGGTGGCGGTGTCCTGAAAGAGCGGGTGGTCAGAGATTTGCCTTCCAGGCGGGTCGTCAGCTATGCACTGGCCTATATCAACCCATTGATCTTCGGCGGTGACAACGGTCGCGTGCTGGGGTACGACAACCGCCATGGGTATGCACACAGGCACTACTTTGGATGTGTCGTGGCGGATACCTTCAGCAGTTACGAGGCCTTGTACGAACGGTTCGAACGTGAGTGGCAGCAGATCGCCATCCGCTTCGTGAATGGAGAACAGTGATGACCCGCGCAACCATCAGCCGTGATGACTTCAGCCGCAGCTCGGTTCTGAAGGCACACAGTCATCGGAGCAAGGCCGTGGCCCGAGCCTTGGACCAGCAAGCCAAAGTGTTGCCTTACGCCAGGGTCTTCACCAGTCTTGAGTTCGCCGACTTCTTGACCCACCTGACCCCCAAGCGTTTTGAGTTGCTGCGCATCGCCAGCCGGGGGCGGTATTCCATTGCCGATCTGGCGCAGGTGGCACAGCGCAACCCCAGTGCTGTGTCGCGGGATATCGCCAAGCTTTCTGATCTCGGGCTCGTCAGCGTCGAATCGGTCAGCAATGACGGTCATGGCCGCAAGAAGGTGGTGTCTTCGGTCGCCCACTCGATCACCATCAGCGCAGCCATCACCGCAGGGTAGCTGCGCAGCTTGGCTCCACACCCGCCCGGCCCAGTGGCGGCGGGTGATGTGGAGCCTGTCTGCTCTGCATCAACTGGCGCCTCAAGCCACCCTGGCAAAAGCCTGCGCCAGATCGGCGATCAGATCGGCCGGGTCTTCCAGGCCGATGTGCAGGCGCACCACGGGGCGGCCGCTCAGGCCGCTGGCCTGCCACAGGCTGTGCTCCTGCAGGCGCTCGGGCGCGGCGCGCAGGGCCAGGCTTTCGTAGCCCCCCCAGGAGGCGCCGATGCCGAAGTAACGCAGGGCATCCACAAAGGCATTGGCTTGCGCGTCGCTGGCCTGGGCGAAGGCGAAGGACACCAGGCCGCTGGCACCGCTGAAATCGCGCCGCCACAGCGCATGGCCCGGGTCATCGGGCAGCGCGGGGTAGAACACCCGGGCCACCTGGCTTTGCCCTTGCAACCACTGCGCCACCTCGGTGGCATGGCGCTGGTGCTGGGCCAGGCGCACGCCCAGCGTGCGCAGCCCGCGCAGGGCCAGGTAGGCGTCGTCGGCGCCCACGGTCAGGCCCAGGGCCTCGTGGGTGGTGGCCAGGCGGCGGGCCAGCTCGGGGCTGTCGACCACCACAATGCCCTGCATCACGTCCGAGTGGCCGGCGATGTATTTGGTGGCGGCCTGGATGGAGAGGTTGGCGCCCAGCGTCAAGGGCTTGTGGAACCAGCCGCCGCTCCAGGTGTTGTCCACCGCCACAGGCACGCCGCGCCCGCGGGCGATGGCGGCCAGGCGCGGCAGGTCCAGCAGTTCATACAGCAGCGAGCTGGGCGACTCGAGGTAGACCAGCTGGGTCTGCGGCGTGATGCGTTCGGCCAGGTCGTCCGCCTGGGGGGAGAAGTACTCGAGCCGGATGCCCAGGCGCTGCAGCAGGGTCTGGTCCACCCGGCGCACGGGCGAGTAGACGCTGTCCGACACCAGGGCGTGATCGCCCGGCGACAGCAGCGACAGCAGCACCAGGGTGATGGCTGACAGGCCCGAGGGCGCGAGAAACGCGCGGTGGCCGCGCTCCAGATCGGTCACGGCCTCTTCCAGGGCCTGGTGCGTGTCCAGGCCATGGCGACCGTAGGAAGCCACGCGTTCACCGGCCACACGCCGGTGGTGCAGGTCGGCGTAGGCGGCGGTGTTCTCGAAGCGCACGGTGCTGGTGCGCACCACCGGGATGTTGACCGGCCCGGCTCCGCCTTGCAGGGTGGGGGTGCCGGTGTGCAGCAGCCGGGTAGCGTCACGCGCAAGCTGTGCGGATTGGCTCACCGGCTCGCTCATGCCACGTCCTTGCTCGGGTGGAACTGGGTGGCGTTGTAGTTCACGATGCTGCCGTCGGCCTGGTAGCCCACGCGGCCGCTCAGGGTTTCCAGTGGGCGGCCGTACAGGTGAAAGTGCAGTGTGGGTTCGGTGCCGGTCACGTAGATGCTGTGGATGTCTTCGCCCAGAAAGCCCGTGGGCGTGCCGGGTTGCACGGTCAGCTCGCGCACCAGCTCCAACTGGCCGCGGCCCGGCTGGCTGCGGTCGTCGGTGCGGCGGTAGATGCGGTTCACCTCCTGGCCTTCCACGGCCACGATCACGGCCCAGGTGGTGTGGTCGTGCGGCAGGGTGGTCTTGCCCGGGTTGATCGAGTTCAGGTACAGCGCCAGCCCGGCGTCGCCATCAGCGGGGTTGAGGCGGTAGCGGGTCGAGGCTTCGACCCCGGCCGACACGGCGGGCGGTGGGAAGTCGGCACGGCTGAACAAGGCCTTGTCGGCGGCCAGTTGCTCCAGGCGGGCAATGATGGCCTTGAGCGTGTCGCGGCTGGGCGGCTGGCCGCCCAGGATCTGGCGCACGTCGGCCAGGGTGGCGTCCACGGCACTGCGGCGGCGGGCTTCGAGGGGGCTGAGGGTGTCGGACATGGGGGGCTCCTTGAAAGAGAAAACAGGACAGGAAGAGGCAGATTGAAAACGGCGGGGTTTCAGATCGCGAAGCGGAAGCGGTCGATGGGCAGGGCCACCACCTTGTTGTCGGGGGCGTAGCTCTGGCTGCCCAGCGAGGCGCCCAGGGCGCGGCGCAGAAAGGCCCGGGTGCGCTCTTGCTGCGGGTTGCCGAACAGGCGGGCGGCCGGGCCCTGCTCGACGACCCGCCCGGCCTCGGTGAACACCACCTCGTCGCTCACTTCGGCGGCAAAACGCATCTCGTGCGTGACCAGCACGCAGGTCATGCCGTCTTCGGCCAGTTCGCGGATCACGGTCAGCACCTCGCCCACGGTTTCGGGGTCCAGGGCCGAGGTCACCTCGTCAAACAGAATCAGCTCGGGCTGCATGGCCAGGGCACGGGCAATCGCCACGCGCTGCTGCTGACCGCCCGACAATTCGCCGGGGTAGGCGGCGGCTTTGTGGGCCAGGCCCACGCGCTGCAGCAGCTCGCGCGCCTGGTGTTCGGCCTCATCCCGCGGGCGGCCGTTCACGCGCACCGGGCCCAGCACCAGGTTGTCCAGCACGCTGAGGTGCGGAAACAGGTTGTACTGCTGAAACACAAAGCCCACGCGGCGGCGCAGCGCGATCAGCTCGGCCTCGTGGCGCAGCCGGTCCACCCGCGTAGCGCCTACCGTGATGGTGCCCAGCTGCGGGCGCAGCAAGCCGGTGATGCAGCGCAGCAGGCTGGATTTGCCCGAGCCTGAGGGGCCGATGATGGACACCACCTGGCCCGGCAGCACGTCCAGGCTGATGCCCTTGAGCACTTCGTTGGCGCCAAACGAGAGGTGGATGTCACGCAGGCTGACCAGGGGCGTGGGCACCGCCTTCTGGGGCGGGTTCTTGGGGGCGTCAGTGGCGGGCATGGCGGGCTTCCAGCGCCTGGGTGGCGCGAGCAATGGGGTAGCAATAGGCAAAGAACAGCAGCAGCAGGCTGGCGTAGATCAGCGCCGTGAAATCGGTGCGCGACACGGTGTTGCTGGCAATCTGGGCGGCGTCCACCACGTCGTGCACGCCCACCAGCGAGGCCAGCGAGGTGGCCATGGTGATGCTGGCGTACAGGTTCATCCAAGGCGGCAGCATGCGCCGCACGCATTGCGGCAGCACCACCAGCCGGAAGATGTCGCGTCGGCTCAGGGCCAGCGACTGGGCCGCTTCCCACTGGGCGCTGGGGATGGACTGCACGGCGCCGCGAAAGATCTCCGCCACGTTGGCGCTGGCCGGCAGGGCCAGGCCCAGCACCACCTTGATCCAGTCCGGAAAGGGCAGGCGCCAGTGGTGCAGCTGCAACTCGAACGGAAACACATAGGTGCTGAAGTACACCAGCACCAGCACCGGGGCGTTGCGGAACACCTGCACATAAAGGCGTGTGGCCCCGCGCACCGGCGCCAGCGTGGACAGGGACAGGGCGCCGATCAGCAATCCGGCCACCGTGCCCAGCGCCATGGCCAGCACGCTGATGCCGATGTTGGCCCCCAGGCCCAGCAGCAGCGTGGGCAGCCACTTTGCCAGCTGCTGCAAGGCCACAGGCGGGCTGGCACTGAACTGGGTCCAGGCGGCCAGGCCCAGCAAGGCGGCCACGGCCGCGGCCAGCCAGGGCCACAGCGGTGCGTCCTGCCCGGTGCCGGGGTGATGGGTGTCATGTGCCATAGCCGGGCATCCTCAAACGGTTTTCCAGCCAGCGGCCGGCACGGCTCACGCCCCAGGTCAGCAGGCCGAAGTACAACAGGATCAGCAGCAGCAGCTCCAGCACGTTGTCGCGCTGCGTCCAGATCATGATCGATTCATAGGTCACGTCGCCCACCGCGATGGCCGAGGCCACGGCCGTCATCTTCACCGCGTCCACCAGGTTGTTGACCAGCGAGGGCAGGGCAAAGCGCAAGGCCAGGGGCAGCTCCACCTGCAGCAGCAACTGCCGGCTCGACAGGCCCAGCGAGCGTGCGGCCTCCAGCGTCACCGCAGGCACGGCCTGCAGGCCGGCGCGCAGTGCCTCGGCATGGAAGGCCGCCTTGTGCAGCGCCACCACGATCACCACCCAGGCGAAGGGCGTCAGGGGGTTGCCGGCGCGGCCTTGCAACTGCTGGTTGATCAGCAGGTTCAGCACCAGAAAGGCGCAGTACAGCTGGACCAGCGTGGGCGTGTTGCGGGTCAGCTCCACAAACACCCGGGTGGGTCGGCGCAGCCAGGCGCGCGGTGAGTTCAGGCCGCTGGCCAGCCCCACACCGGCCAGCAGGCTCAGGGGCAGGGTCACGGCGCACAGTTGCAGGGTCACCCACAGGCCGCGTGCGAAGGCCTGGCGTTCACCGGCATCGAGCACGAAGGCGTAGTTCAGCCCCAGGGCGCGGGTGGCCTGCACGGCCTCTTGCAGCCAGGATGAGTCGGCCATCAGGCGTTCTCCAGGGCCGCTTCGGGCGCGGTGGGGTGATCGGGGCAGGTCGGATCGGCCGGACTTTGCGTGCTTTGCGGGCTTTTCAATCGGCCCAGCGCCCGTTCGATGCGCCGCAGGGCTTCCTGCAATTGCGCGTCGCTGGCCGCGAACGACAGGCGCAGGTAGGGCGAACGCCCGTAGGCTGTGCCATCGACCACGGCCACGCCTTCCGATTCGAGCAGCCAGTCGACCAGATCGGTGTCGCTGCTGATCGCTGCGCCGTCAGGCCGTTGGCGGCCGATCAGGGCCGCCACATTGACGTAGATGAAGAAAGCCCCGGCGGGGGCCAGCGCACTCAGGCCCGGGATGGCGTTCAGGCCGGTGCTGACCAGAGCGGCACCGCGCTCATAGGCCAGGCGGGCCAGGCTCACAAAACTTTGGTCGGGGTGGTTCAGCGCATCGGCCACGGCCGCCTGGGCCACCGCGTTGGCACCCGAGGCGGCCTGCGACTGGATCACCGTCATGGCCTGGATCAGGGCCAGCGGGCCGGCGCCCCAGCCAATGCGCCAGCCTGTCATGGCATAGGTCTTGGAGGCACCATTGACCAACAGCGTGCGGCCCGCCAGGTCGGGGGCCACCTGCAGCCAGTGGGGCGGGGCCTGGGGGCCGAACCAGATGTGCTCGTACACCTCGTCCCACAACACGGCCACCTGGGGGTGGCGGCGCAACACCTCGGCCAGGGCGGCCAGCTCGGCCGCGTCATACACCGCGCCGCTGGGGTTGCCCGGCGAGTTCAGTATCAACCAGCGCGTGCGTGCCGTGATGGCCTGTTGCAAGGCCTGGGGGCTGAGCTTGAAGCCGGTGGACTCATCGCAAGGCACGACCACCGGCACGCCGTCATTGACCAGCACCATGTCCGGGAACGAGGGCCAGTACGGCGCGGGCAGGATCACCTCGTCGCCTTCATCCAGGGTGGCGGCCAGGGCGTTGTAGATCACCTGCTTGGCGCCGTTGGCCACCGTGATCCGGGCCGGGGGAATGTCCAGCCCGTTCTCGCGCTGGTACTTTTGGCTGATGGCCTGGCGCAGGCGCTGTGTGCCCGGCGTGGGGGTGTAGCGTGTCTCGCCGCGCTGCATGGCGGCCACGGCGGCCTGCTGGATGAAGCCCGGCGTGTCGAAATCGGGCTCGCCCGAGGTCAGGGTGATGATGTCGCGGCCCTGGGCCGCCAGGGCCGCGGCGCGGGCGCTGGCCGCGGCCACGGGCGACAGCTTCACGCGCTGCACGCGGCGTGACAGGGCGATGGTGGCAGGGGTGGCAGGGGTGGTGGGCAGGCTCATGGCGGAAGATCGGTGGGCCTGGATTGAGCGGGTGAGGTCTTGGTGGACCGAGCCTCAGAACGGCGCGTGGTCAAACTGCTTGCGTTGGGCCTTCTGGTTGGCGCTGCGCAGGTAGTCGTCGGGCACGCCAAAGCGGCGCGCCAGGGCCAGCGCACTGCCGCTGCGGTGCCAATCCTGGATGGCCTGGTCGACCCAGGCCACGGTGTCGGTCTCGCCGCGGCGCGCCCAGACCACGGTGGGCGAGGGGATCAGCTGGTCGGGGGTGGCCAGGCGGTAGTCCTTCCAGGCCGCGGCGCTCTCGCCGTTGAGCGTGTCGTACAGCGCCGGCTGGATGTGCACCGAGGCATCGCAGGTGCCGCCCTTCAAGGCCAAAAGCGACTCGGGAATGCCGCGCAGCCCCTTGACGATGGCGCCATAGGTGTCCTTGAGCGGCTTGGCAAAGTTGCTGCCCTGCGAGACACAGGCCACCTTGCCGCGCAGGTCTTCCCAGCGCTTGACGGGGCTGTTGCGCGGCACCACGGCAGCGCCGCCCACCAGGTTGTAAGGGGTGGGGGCAAAGCTCAGGATCTCGTCGCGCTCCTGCGTCCACTGGATGTTGGCAATCAGCAGGTCGACCTTGCCGGCCTGCAGAAACTGCACCCGGGTGGAGGCCACCACGGGCACGGTCTCCAGTTCCACGCCCAGGCGGCGTGCCAGGTCGCGGGCCAGTTCGGTCTGGAAGCCTTCGATCTTGCCGGTCTGGGTGTCCAGGTAGCCAAAGGGCGGGCCCACGCCGTCGATGCCGACGCTGAGCTTGCCCCGCTGCTTGATCTTGTCGAGCGTCGCGTCGGCCCAGGCCGGGGCACCCGCCCCGAGCGTGCCGAGGGTGGCCAGCAGGGCCAGTGCGATGCCGCGTGCGGCCCCTCTCATGGAGCCGCCTTCAGCTTGGCTTGCAGCTCGGGCAGCAAGGGGTTGGGCGGCGTGATGCCCAGGCGCTTTTCGGTCTCGATCAACCAGCCGCTGCGGTGCCAGTCGCGCACCACCTTGTCGACGGCGGCGATGGTGTCGGCCTCGCCCTTGCGGGTCCAGACCACCGAGTTGGCGGCCAGCAGTTCGGTGGCGATGGGGGCGGCGTAGTTGGCCCATTCGGCGTTGCCGCGCAGCAGCGGGTGGATCAGGGTGGCGTCGTGCACGGCGGCCACGCAAGAGCCGCCTTTGAGGGCCAGCAGCGACTCCGATGCGCCTTTGTAACCTTGCACCGTGGCGCCATAGTCGTTGGCCAGCGGCTTGGCAAAACTGCTGCCCTGCGAGACGCACACAGTCTTGCCGCGCAAGTCTTCCCATTGGCGGATGCCACTGGTCTTGAGCACCGCAGCGGTGCCACCCACGCGGTAGAAGGGGGTGGGGGCGTAACCCAGGGTTTCGGCGCGCTCGGGGTTGAGTTCCATCGACGCAATCAACAGATCCACCTTGCCCGAGATCAGAAACTGCACCCGGGTGGCTGTCTGCACCTGCACCAGGTCCACATCCACCCCCAGGCCTTTGGCCAGGGCGCGGGCCAGCTCCGGGTTCCAGCCCACCAACTGCTGGTTGGACGGGTCGATTGAGCCAAAGGCGCTGCCATTCACCAGCACACCGATACTGACCTTGCCGCGCTGCTTGATCTTGTCGAGCGTGGCGTCGGCCTGGGCCACACCGGGCAGCAGGGCGGCCACCGTCAGGCCGGCGGCCAGCAGTGGGGTGCTCAAGGGAAGGGCAGTGAGGAATCGGGGCATGGCTTGAATCTGTAAAACCAACAAAGGGGGAGCGATGGTGCCTGTGCCCCCCAGGGGCTGCCAAGGAACTGTTTCAACTATGGTTATGCAGACCAGCGCCTGTCGCGGCGTCTGTCAGTCCAGCTGAAAGGCGGCCAGTTCATCGGGCTGGCATTGCGCGATCAGGCCGGTCTCCCAGGCCAGGTAGCGGCGTGCCGCCTCCAGGTTGCCGTCGTGGCGGTCGTGCACAAAGAACAGGTAGTCGATGGCTTCGGCGTCGCTCGGGCTGTCCGGTGTGGCCTCGGTGGGCAGGCCGGCGGCCAGCCAGTCGGCCTGCAGCGCCCAGTGCACCTGTGTCCAGCCGGCCTCGGCCAGGTCGGCGGCATGGAGCTGGGCCAACTCGGCGTTGGGGGCCAGCACCAGCACGGGCAGGGCGGGTTCAGGCGGAGCGGCGTGGGTCAGTGTGGGGCGCACGGCCCAGCGGGCCCCGGCGGCGTGCTGCTGGCGGTAGGCCATGGAGGCCTGCACATCGATCAGGGCGGGCTGGTGCTGGGCTGTCCAGTCTGGCAGGGCGTGGGCCGTGACGCGGCGGCCGGCGGGCGGGGTCCAGTCGGCGGTGTGCTGCAGGCGCAGGGTGGCGTGGATGCCGCCTTCCACCGTGGCGGCCTCGTAGCCCATGCGGCGCAGCCAGGCCGCGATCACGGGGGCGCGCACGTCCTCGTGGTCCAGCAGCAGCACACGGCTGCGGCGCACGGCCACGCTCTGGTCGGTGGCCTGCAGCAGTTGCCCGCCGGGGGCATGGCGGGCGCCAGCCAGGGTGCCGGCCCGGTATTCGGCTTCGCTGCGCACATCCAGCACATAGGTGCTGCGGGTGGCATCGTCCAGCCAGGCCTGGGCCTGGGCCACGCTCAGCCGGGGGGCGCCGGCGGCGTCGGCATCGCGCCGGGCAGCGGCCTGGGCGCTGGGGTCGGGGTTCACGGTGCCTTGCACCTGGCGCTGGCTGCCGTGCTCCAGCGTGAGGCCGGCCAGGGCCCAGCCCTGGGTGCCGTTTTCCAGGGCCAGCACCGGGTTGGGCAGGCCCAGGTGGCGCAGGATCTCGGCGCCGATGATGCTGCGTGTGCGGCCGGCGCAGTGCACCACCACCGGGGTGCTGGCGTCGGGAACCTGGGTGGCCCAGCGGGCGGCCAGTTCGCCGTTGGGCAGCGACACCGCGCCCGGCAGGGTCATCTTGCGGTGCTCGGCCAGGGTGCGGCCATCGAGCAGCACCAGGGCTTCGCCGGCCTGCTGGCGGCGGTGCAGCTCAGCCGCCGAGATGTGGGGCGTGTGGTAGTGGGCCTCGACCAGCTCGCCAAAGGTCTTGGAGGGCAGGTTCACGCCCTGGAACAGGGTGTAGCCCGCTGCGGCCCAGGCCGGTGCCCCGCCTTGCAGCACATGCACCTGGGTGTAGCCCAGGGCCTGCAGGCGGCGTGCGCCGCGCTCAGCCACGCCGTCGCCACTGTCCAGCAGCACCACGCGAACGTCGTGGCGCGGCAGCAGGCGGCGTGCGTCCAGCTCCAGCCGGCTGTAGGGCAGGGGGATGGCAAAGAAGGGATGGCCTTCGCCAAACTGGCCGGCCTCGCGCAGGTCCAGCAGGGCCACTTCCTGGCCATCGTTGAGCCATTCACGGGTGCGCTCGGCGCTCAGGGTGGCAAGGGATTGGGAGCTGAGGGACATGGCGATGGAGAGGAGTTGAGGGCAGCAAACGGGGCAGACAGGGCGGACGGCCTGCCTGCGCTGGCGCGTGAGTGTGAGGTGCTTCAGTGCCGGGTGCCGGAACAAATTCTTCTTAACAAATGCAAATCCATTTGTTGTTGGCCTGGGGGTGGGCCACTCCAATGCGGGCATGCTTGAATTTCTGTCGTCTGTTTTTTCTGAGTCGCCGCGCGGCCTTCTGCCCGTGCGGCTGGGGCCTTGCGCATGAGTGCTGTGCTGATCGAGCCTGCCGAGCCCCCAGCGTCCATCGCACGTCCAGCTGCGGGGCCCGAGGTCTTGCGCATCGAAAAACTGACGGTGCGTTTCGGCGACCACGTCGCCGTGCGTGACCTGGACCTGCAGGTGGCCGCCGGTGAGATGCTGGCTTTGGTGGGTGAATCGGGCTGTGGCAAGTCGACCACGGCGCTGGCCGTGCTGCGCCTGTTGGGGCGCCAGGCCCGCAGCAGCGGCCGCCTGTGCGTGCAGGGGCGCGATCTGCTGGCCCTGCCCGAGGCGGCCCTGAGCGCGGTGCGTGGGCGCGAGGTGGGCATGATCTTCCAGGAGCCCATGACCTCGCTGAACCCCTTGCAAAGCATAGGCCAACAGGTGGCCGAGGCGGTGCGCCTGCACGAGCGCCTGCCGGCCGCCGCCCTGCGCGAACGGGTGCTGGCCTTGCTGACGCAGGTGCGGCTGCCCGAGCCGGCCCAGCGCTACGACGACTACCCGCATCAACTCTCGGGCGGCCAACGCCAGCGCGTGATGATCGCCATCGCGATCGCGTGCCGGCCCCGCCTGTTGATTGCCGACGAGCCCACCACCGCACTGGACGCCACCATCCAGGCCGAGATATTGGCCCTGATCGATGGCCTGCGCCGTGAACTGGGCATGGCGGTGCTGCTGATCACCCACGACCTGGGACTGGTGGCCCAATGGGCCGACCGGGTGGCCGTGATGCACGCCGGCCTGAAGCTGGAGGAGGGCCCGGTGGCCGAGGTGTTGGCCCGGCCCCGGCATGCCTACACCCAGGGCTTGCTGGCGGCCTCGCTGCATGGCAGCCAGGCCCCCCACTACCTGGCCACCCGCCTGGCCGAGATCCGCCAGGACGCCGAGGGCGGCTTTCGCGTGGTGCGCCCGCCCGCCCGCCCGGTGCAGGCCTTGCCCGTGGCGGCGCCAGCCTTGCTGGAGGTGCAAGACCTGACCGTGCGCTATGCGGGCAGGGGCGGCACGGCCGCCGTGCAGGGCGTGAGCCTGCAGATCGCTGTGGGCGAGACGCTGGGCCTGGTGGGCGAGTCGGGCTGCGGCAAATCGTCCTTGTCGCGGGCCTTGGTTCAATTGGTGGCGGCCGAATCGGGCCGCGTGCGTTGGCAGGGGCAGGATCTGCTGGGCCTGTCGCCGCGCGAGCTGCTGCCCTGGCGGCGCCGCATCCAGATGATTTTTCAGGACCCCTTCAGCTCGCTGAACCCGCGCCAGCGGGTGGAGGACATCCTGGGCCACGCGCTGCGCCTGCATGGGGTGCAGCCGGCCCGCGAGCGCGAGCGCCGCATCGACGCGATCCTGTCCGACGTGGGCCTGCCAGCCACAGCCCGCCGGCGCTACCCGCATGAATTTTCGGGCGGCCAGCGCCAACGCATCGGCATTGCCCGGGCCCTGGTGCTGCGGCCCGAATTGGTGATCTGCGATGAACCGGTGTCGGCCCTTGATGTGTCGGTGCAGGCCCAGGTGCTGAACCTGCTGGTGGACCTGAAGGCCGAGTACGGCCTGTCGTACCTGTTCATCTCGCACGACATCGCTGTGGTGCGCTACATCGCCGACCGCGTGCTGGTGATGCAGGCCGGCCAGGTGGTCGACAGCGGGGCCTACCCCAGCTTCTGGCAGGAAGCCCGCCACCCCTACACGCAGCGCCTGCTGGCCTCGGTGCCGGGGGCTGCCGCCGGCCCTGCGAGCGACCGGCTCCAGGCCCGGGCCTGAGCGAGCGGGCCGACTCAAGCCGGCCCAGGCCCTCATCCCATTGACTTTGCTGACCCACTCCAACCCACTCCAACCGACCCAAGACACCATGAAATCCGCGTTGAATCCTCTCCTGGCAGGCCTGACGGGCCTGGCCCACGGCTCCCGTCGCCATGCCCTGCACGGCCTGCTGGCCTTGTCGGCCGCGGGTGCCCTCGGCACCCTGGCCACGCCGGCCCTGGCCTTGACCCAGGCCCTGCCCAACACCGAGCAAGGCGCCCAGCGCGGCGGCGTGCTGGAGGCGGTGGTGCACCCCGAGCCGCCCACGCTGGCCTTCTTCATCAACACATCGACCCCGGGCCGCACCGTGGTGAGCAAGATCTTTGATGGCTTGTTCGACTATGGCCCTGACCTGAAGCCGCGCCCCCAACTGGCTGAAAGCATCGAGGTCTCGCCCGATGGCCTGAGCGTGCGCCTGAAGCTGCGCAAGAACGTGCTGTGGCATGACGGCAAGCCTTTCACCTCGGCCGATGTGAAGTTCTCGGCCGAAGAGGTGTGGCGCAAGTACGCACCGGTGGCGCGCCGCGTGTTCCAGCACCTGACCAAGGTGGAGACGCCCGACGCCCACACCGTGGTGCTGACCCTGGCCAAGCCCACCCCGGTGATCGTCAATGCGCTGGACGTGGTGGGCTCGCCCATCCTGCCCAAGCACCTGTACGAAGGCACCGACATCCCGAACAACCCCTACAACAACAAGCCTGTGGGCACCGGGCCCTTTGTGTTCAAGGAATGGCAGCGCGGCAGCCACATCGCGCTGGAGCGCTTCGACAAGTACTGGCAACCCGGCTTGCCCTACCTGGACAAGCTGACCTTCAAGATCATCCCCGACGTGGCCGGCCGTGCCGCGGCGCTGGAGACCGGCGCTATCCAGTACGGTGAGCGCAACCCGGTGACCTTTGCCGATGCCGACCGCCTGGCGGCCTCCCCCAATCTGGTGGTGAGCACCGAGGGCTACAACGGCTTTGCCGGCTGGCTGTGGCTGATTCCCAACCTGCGTGACCCGATCCTGGGCAAGCTCAAGGTGCGCCAGGCCATCCTGCACGCCATCGACCGCCAGGCCCTGGTCAAGACCGTCTGGGGCGGCTACGCCTCGCCCGCCACCGGCCCGGTGTCGTCCTTGCTCAAGACCTTCTACACCGCCGACACCCAGCAGTACCCGTTTGACCGCAAAAAGGCCGAGGCTCTGCTGGACGAGGCGGGCTACCCCAAGAAGGCCGATGGCTGGCGCTTCAAGCTGGACCATGACTTCATCCCGTTCGGTGACGACTACCGCCGCACCGGCGAGTACGTGCGCCAGGCGCTGCGGGCCGTGGGCATCGACGTGACCCTGCGCAGCCAGGATCTGCCGACCTGGACCAAGAACGTGTTTGCCGACTACAACTACCAGTTGGTCAGCTCTTGGGGCATCAACTGGCAAGACCCGCAACTGGGCGTTGAGCAGCATTACTGGTCCAAGGCGGAATCCAAGGGCACGCCGTGGCAGAACGCCTCGGGCTACGCCAGTGCCGAGGCCGACCGCCTGCTGGAGGCGGCCCAGGTCGAGCGCGACGCGGCCAAGCGCGTGCACCTGTACCAGGACTTCCAGAAGCTCGCGCAAAAAGACCTGGCGCTGCTCAACCTGTTCGAGTTCCGCTGGTTTGGGGTCTGGGACAAGCGCCTGCGCAATGTGACCGACAGCTTTGACCACAGCCAGAACAACTTCGCCCACGTGTGGCTGGAGCCCAAGAAGTAAGCCGAGGCCTGTGATGTTGCAACGAATCCTGTGGCGCGCGCTGCAGTTGTTGGGCGTGGTGCTGGCGACGGCGGTGCTCAACTTCGCCCTGCTCAAGGCCCTGCCGGGCGACCTGGTGGACGTGATCGCCAGCGAAAGCGGCAGCGTGTCGGCCGAGTACGTGGCCGAGTTGCGCCAGCTCTATGGGCTGGAGCGCAGCGCAGCGGCCCAGTTGGTGAGCTATGTGGGGCGCGTGCTGCAGGGTGACCTGGGCTACTCGTTCCGCTTTGGTGAGCCGGTACTGGCCCTGGTGCTGCAACGCCTGCCGGCCACGCTGTCGCTGGTGGGCGTGGCGCTCACCGTGTCGGTGCTGGTGGGGGTGTTGCTGGGCGTGGCGGCGGCGCGGCGGCCCCATGGCCTGGCCGATGCGCTGATCTCTTCGGCCGCCACCCTGGGGTATTCGGCCCCCATGTTCTGGACGGCGCTGATGCTGATCGTGCTGTTCGGGGTGCGGCTCGAGTGGTTCCCGATTGCCGGGGTGCGTGACATCAGCGCCGGCTACCAGGGCTGGCGGCTGTTGCTGGACCAGGCCTGGCACCTGGTGCTTCCCGCGCTCACGCTGAGCATCTATTACCTGGCCGTGTACGTGCGCCTCACGCGGGCGGCCATGATCGAAAGCCTGGCCGAGGATTTTGTGCGCACCGCCCGTGCCAAGGGGGCACCCGAGCGCACCGTGGTGTGGCGGCACGCCTTGCGCCATGCGCTGTTGCCGGTGCTGACCATGCTGGGCTTGCAAAGCAGCGCCTTGCTGGGTGGCTCGATTGTGGTGGAGACGGTGTTTGCCTGGCCTGGCCTGGGGCAGCTGTCGTTCGAGGCCATCAAGAGCCGTGACCTGCCGGTGCTGTTGGGCGTGCTGCTGTTCAGCGGCGTGCTGGTGGTGCTGGTGAACGCGCTGGTCGATGTGCTGCAGGCGCGGCTGGACCCGCGCATCCGTGTGACGCACCGGGCCCCGGCGCAAGGAGTTCCCGCATGAAAGCCTGGTATCTGCAACCTGCGGCCTGGCTGGGCGCCAGCCTGCTGTTGCTGGTGGGGCTGGCCGCCCTGCTGGCCGGCCACCTGTACCCCGGCGACCCGCTGGACATGGTGGGCGTGCCCTATGTGTGGCCCGGCCGCCAGGCCGACACCCCGCTGGGCACCGATCTGATGGGGCGCGACCTGGCGGCCGGCCTGGCCCATGGGGCCCGGGTGTCCCTGCTGGTGGGCTTCTCCTCGGCCCTGATCGCGGTGGTGATCGGGGTGCTGGTGGGCGCGGTGTCGGGCTTTTACCGCGGCCGTGTGGACGCGGTGCTGAGCCGAATCACCGAGTTCTTCCAGACCATTCCGGCCTTTTTGCTGGCCATCATCCTGGTGGCCGTGCTCAAGCCCAGCCTGGGCACCATCGTGCTGGCCCTGGGGGTCACATCGTGGACCGGGGTGGCTCGCCTGGTGCGGGCCGAGTTCCTGACCCTGCGCGAGCGCGAGTTCGTGAAGGCCAGCGTGGCCCTGGGCGCCGGTGACCTGCACCTGATCTTCCGCGAGATCCTGCCCAACGCCTGGACCCCGGTGATCGTCTCCACCGCCTTGTTGGTGGCCAACGCCATCCTGTCGGAGGCGGGGCTGTCGTTCCTGGGGCTGGGCGACCCGAACGTGGTCAGCTGGGGCTCGATGATCGGCTTGGGCCGCGACGCCCTGCGCACCGGCTGGTACATGACGGCTCTGCCCGGCTTGGCCGTGGTGCTGACGGTGCTGTCGCTGAACCTGCTCAGCGATGTGCTGCATGCCGCCTTGAACCCGCGCCTGAGTCGAGGCCGAGGTCGGGGCTGAGGCTTCAACTGAGCGCACCCCTAACTTTGACACCCTAACAGCCGGGGCAGCCGCCCACGATGTGCTGCCGCCCGCCCTCATTTTTGCCCCCCACCATGACCCAAGCCAAACACCTTCTGCTCAACGCGTTCAACATGTTCAGCGTGGGCCACATCAACCATGGGTTGTGGACCCACCCGCGCGACACCTCCACGCAGTACAACACCCTGGACTACTGGGTGGAACAGGCGCGCTTGCTGGAGCGCGGCCTGTTTGACGGCCTGTTCATCGCCGACATCCTGGGCGTGTACGACAGCTACCAGGCATCGGCCGACCTGACCCTGCGTGAATCGGTGCAATGGCCCATCAACGACCCGGCCCTGCTGGTGTCGGCCATGGCGGGCGCCACCCAGCACCTGGGCTTTGGCATCACCGCCAACCTGAGCTACGAGACACCTTACCTGCTGGCGCGGCGCTACTCCACGCTGGACCACCTGAGCCAGGGGCGGGTGGGCTGGAACATCGTCACCGGCTACCTCGACAGCGCTGCGCGTGCCATGGGCTCGCCGCACCAACTGCCGCATGACGAGCGCTACGACCGGGCCGACGAGTACCTGGAGCTGCTCTACAAGCTGTGGGAGGGCAGTTGGCAGGAGGGCGCCGTGCGGCGCGACAAGGTGGCCCGCGTGTTTGCCGACCCGGCCCGGGTGCACAAGGTGCAGCACCAGGGCCCCTATTTTCAATCCGAGGGCTACCACCTGTGCGAGCCTTCGCTGCAGCGCACGCCGGTGCTGTTCCAGGCTGGCAGCTCGGGGCGCGGGCTGCGCTTTGCGGCGCGCCACGCCGAGTGCGTGTTCGTGTCGATCCAGGACCGCGACAGCACGCGCCGCCTGGTGCAGCAGTTGCGTGAGGAGCTGCCGCACGCCGGGCGCGCACCCGAGGACGTGAAGGTGTTCATGGGGCTGACCGTGGTGGTGGCCCCCACCGAACGCCAGGCACGCGAGAAGTTCGAAGAGTACCGCCGCTACGCCAACCCAGAGGCCGGCATCCTGCACCTGGCCGCCACTTCGGGCATTGATTTCTCGGCCTATGCCGACGACACCCCGCTGATCCAGCAAAAGCCCAGCAATGGCATCGAAAACACCATCTCGCGTCTGAGCGGTGGCCGGCTCGACTACACCTTGCGCGACCTGCGCGAAGACCTGGCTTTGGGCGGCCGTTACATGACGGTGGTGGGCGACCCCCAGCAGGTGGCCGATCAATTGCAGCAATGGGTGGCCGACACCGGCATTGACGGCTTCAACCTGGCGCGCACCGTGTACCCCGAAAGCTTTGCCGATTTCATCGAGCTGGTGGTGCCCGAGTTGCAGAGCCGGGGCATTTACAAGACCCAGTACAGCGAAGGGCCGCTGCGCCACAAGCTGTTCGGGCAGGGGCCCCACCTGAATGCACGCCACCCCGGGCTGGCCTACCGGCGCTGAAGCGGTTGGGGCGACCCGGCTCTTCTTCTTGTCTTGAACTCACTTTTGATCCCGACCCACACCCACACGGAGCCTTTCATGACCCGTCCACTGTCCCTTTCCCCTGTCCAAGCCGCCACTGACGCACGCCGTCGCTGGTTGCAGCAAAGCCTGGCCCTGGCTGGCCTCGGCCTGCTGGGGGCCAACGCCCAAGCGGCCCCCAAGGAGGCCCCCGGCAGCACCAAGGTGCTCAAGGTGGGTGTGACCACCGGGCCGCATGAACAGGTGTTCGAGGTGGTGCGCAAGGTGGCCGAGCGCGATTACGGCCTGAAGATCGAGATCGTGCCCTTCACCGACTATGTGCGGCCCAACGCCGCGCTGGACGCCGGTGACCTGGACGCCAACAGCTACCAGCATCGGCCCTTCCTGGCCGCGCAGATCCGGGCCCGAGGCTACAAGCTGGTGGGCTTTGGGGCCACCTGGATCGGGCCGATGGCGATCTACTCCAAGAAGTACAAAAGCCTCAAGGACCTGCCCGTGGGCGCCACCGTGGCCATCCCGAACGACCCGGCCAACGAAAGCCGGGTGTTGCTCCTGCTGCAAAAGGCCGGCCTGCTCAAGCTCAAGCCGGGCATCGACCCGGTGGCCGGGGTCAACGCCACCCCGCGCGACGTGATCGAGAACCCACGCCAGCTGAAATTGCTGGAGATCGATGCGGCACAACTGCCGCGCACGCTGGACGACACCGACGCGTCGGCCATCAATGCCGACTACGCCAACAAGGCCGGCCTGAGCCCCGTGCGCGACAGCCTGCTGGTGGAAGACAAGGATGGCCCCTATGCCTGCCTGATCGCGGTGCGCGAGCAGGACAAGGACCAGCCCTGGGTGCGCCAACTGGTGAAGGCCTACCAGACCGACGAGGTGCGTGATTTCATCATCAAGACCTACGCCGGCGGGGTGATTCCGGCGTTCTGAGTCTGTGCGCGGGGGCCTTCAGGCCGCCAGCGCCAGCCGCTGCACGCTACCCACCACTTCAAGGGCGGCGCGGGCGGCTTCCTTGCCCTTGATGCTGAAGTGGCGGTGGAAGTACTTGCGGTGCTCCACGTGTTCATGGAAGTGGTGCGGCGTGAGCACGGCCGAGATCACTGGCACGTTGGTTTCGAGCTGCACCGTCATCAGGGCCTGGACCACGGTCTGGGCCACGAAGTCGTGGCGGTAGATGCCGCCGTCCACCACCAGGGCGCAGCCTGCGATGGCGCTGTAACGGCCAGTGCGGGCCAGGCGTTGGGCCTGCAAGGGGATCTCGAAGGCGCCGGGCACGCGGATCACGTCGATCGCGTGGGCGGGCACGCCGTGTTCGCCCAGCTCGGCAATGAAGGCCTGGCGGGCCTGCTGCACGATGTCGGCATGCCAAGCGGCTTCGATGAAGGCGAAGCGGGCGTTGGCAGGCAATTCGATCGGGCCCAGGGTGGAGGCACCGTCAAGAGGGGGAATGGAGAGGTCGGTCAGGCTCATGGTGTGTGGCGAGCGGTCGTGGCTGGCGCTGATGCAGGTTGTGGGGTCACTGGTATCAGGGCGCACGCGCACCCGCACCGGCCGGCCCCTTGCGGGGGCAGGTCGCCATCAGGCACGTGTTCTCTTCACTCCGGACTGTGACCGTCGGCCCCGGAATCACACCGGGTCTGCTGACCCCGGCCACGCGGTGGCGGCCGGGCGCTCGCGGGCTTGTGCAGCTTGCGCCGCCATCACCGCCGGTGGGGACTTTCACCCCGCCCTGAGAACGTTTTGGGTGTTGCGGCTGCAAAGCCTCAACGCAATCATCTTAAAAGGCCAGATGGCCCGCCGAGGCCTTGCGCTCAGACGGGTTTTGCATATGCATAGTTGTTGTGGCCAGTGGCCAGTGACCCGCGGTGTTGCTTCAGGAGTAGAAGCTGGGCGGCGGCAACTGCTCGTTGAGGGCCCATTGGCCCAGCTCGTTGAGCTTGTAGTCGATGGGGTCGTGCAGGCTTTGCGTGCGCAGGTTGCGCCAGAAGCGGTCCAGGCGCAGGGTGGCCTGGGTGGCGCGGGCGCCGGTCACCTCGAACAGGCGGCTGCTCAGTTCCAGCCCGTGGCGGCTGCTGGCCACCTTGGCGGTGGACACGGCCACGGCGACCTGGCCACGTTGCTCGGCCGTGAGCTGATCGCCCTGCTGCCAGGCGGCATCGAACAAGGCCGCCGCCCGCTCGACCAGCAGCCGGCTGCTTTCCAGGCCGACCCAGAACTCGCCATAGTGGGCCAGCACATAGGGGTCTTGCCCCGCTTCGCTGACCCCTGACTTGAACCAGGGGCGCGATTCGGTGCGGGTGAAGCGCCGTGCCTCTTCAAAAGCACCTTCGGCCACGCCGAGGAACATGTGGCTGAAGATCAACTGGGCCAGCAGGGGCCGCAGGCAGGCCTGGGGCGTGCTGAGCGGGCCGGGCTTGAGCAGCAGCTCGTGCTCTTCCACCCGCACCTGCTCGAAGCTGACGCTGCCGCTGTCGGTCTGGCGCTGGCCCATGTTGTTCCAGTCGCCGTGCAGCGTGATGCCGGCGCGCCCGGTGGGCACGGCGGCGATCAGCAGCTTGCCGGTGGCCTCGTCCAGGGCCGAGGCAATCAGCATGTCGGAGTCGGCCGAGCCCGAGCAAAAGCTCTTGCGGCCCGAGAAGCTGTGCCAGCCCGCGTGGTGTTGCACCGTGGTGCGCTTGTCCAGCGGGTTCAGGGCGTTGCCCCAGAACCAGCGCTGCTGCACGGTCTGGCTCAGCCAGGGTTGCCACTGGGCGGGTTCGGCAAACAGGCGCACGGTGGCCAGCATCAGGTGGTGAAAGCCGAACACATGGGCCAGCGAACTGTCTGCCTGGGCCAGGCGCCGCACCACGCCCAGGGTGGTGCGCCAATCGGCCCCCAGGCCACCGAATTCGGTGGGCACCGACAGGGCCAGCAGGCCGCTGGCGCGCAGTGCATCGCGTTCGGCCTTGGGCGTGCCGCCGGCCAGGTCTCGCTCGGCTGCGGTGGTGGCAAATTGGCTTGCCAGGGCCGCTGCGGTCTGCAGGGCCTGATTCAAGGCAGGGTTCTGGCGGGTGTCTGTTTCGGGCGGGGGGCGGAGTGTCATGAAGGGGGCGCGGGGGGGCTGAGGGTTCTGGCGGTGACGCCAGCTTAGACCGGGCTGCGGCAGCTGTCGATGCGCGCATGCCCGGGGTTAACGGGGGGGCTTGGGGGGCTTATTTGCCGAAGTAATCCGGCAGGCGGTAGCCGGCCCATTGCGGGTTGGCGCGGAAGAACTGCTGGAACTCAGCCGACTGGTAGGCGGCCACGATGTCCTTGGCGAACTTCGCGTTCTGGTTGCTGCGTTTGACGGCCACCACGTTCACATAGGGCTGGGTCATGTCCTCGAGCTTCAGGGCCTCGGTCAGCTTCAGCCCCGAGGCGATGGCGAAATTGCCCTGCACGGCAGCCAGATCGGCATCGGCCAGCGAGCGCGGTGCCTGGGCCGCATCCAGCGGCACCAGCTTGAGCTGCTTGGGGTTGGCCACCACATCGCGCTCCGACACGCTGGTCGGGTTGACGCCGGGCTTGAGCTGCACCCAGCCCAGGCCGGCCAGGATGTTGAGGGCACGGGCCGCGTTCACCGGGTCGGCGGGCAGCGTGACCGTGGCGCCGTTGGGCACGGTGGCCAGGCTCTTGTGGCGGGCCGAGTACAGCCCCATGGGCGGCGTGGGCACGTTCACGATGGGCACCAGGTCAAAACCCTGGCTTTTGTTGGTCGACTCCAGGTACAGGGTGTGCTGGAAGATGTTGGCGTCGATCTGGCCGCGCTCCACCGCGTCGTTGGGTTGCACGCCCTGGCTGAATTCGACGTAGCGGATGTTGTAGCCCTGCTTTTTCAGCAGCGGCTCGATGCCTTTGCTGAAGGCGTCGCGGTAGGGCCCGGGCATGAAGCCCACGCTCAGGTCGGTGGCTGCCGCCGTGGCGGGCAAGGCGCTGAGGAACAAGGGCAGCAACAGGCCACCCAGCCAGGTCAGGCGGCGGGTGCGGGCGTGCTGGGACAGGCGTGCAGGGGGGATGGGGTGGGTGTTGAACATGGCAGGGACTCGGGTGCGGATGCAGATGCGGGTGTTGGGTTGCGGGCAGAACCTGACACCGCCCCGGTGGGCCCGGGCGTCAGGCAAACCGGTATTGCAGCCTGAGCCTGCCTTTCGGCGAAGCGCGTTTTCCGCATATCGAGATGCGGCGCGTGTTCGCCTCAACTTGGCCGGTTGGCCCGGGCTGCGGCCATGGCCTGCAAACAGGCCGATGCATCGCCGCGCACCAGGCGCACGCTGCAGGCCAGCATCAGGTTGAGCGGCAGGCCGAAGTCTTCCACCTGATAGCCCTGGGCGTCGTACAGCCGGCCATCGGGCCCCGGCTCATGCGGCACACGCTGGAGCAGCGCACGGTCGTCATCCACATAGGCCCACACCGGCTTGCCGAGTGCGTGGGCATAGCCCACTTCAAACACCGTGCCCGAGTCGGGCTCCAGCCCCCTGAAAGGGTTGAGGTTGGCCAACACGGCGTCGGCCTGCCGGATGGCGGCCAGGTTGCTCTGCAGGATCCAGTGGGCCAATGCCGGGCCTTGCAGATCGGGCGGCGGGCTGGGGTCGGTGGGGTAGTGGCCCACAAAGCCGTGCTGGCGGCACAGCTGCTGCAGGGCCAGGCCGTGTTGGGCGGCGTCGGGACGGAAAACGTCGAAGCCGGCGAGGTAAAGGTGGGTGGGAGGGGGCATGGGTGATTTGGAAACCTGTGCTTTGGGCAGCCCTGATGGTCGCCGATCCGGTCTGATGCAGAAAGCAAGGGTAGGCTTTGTTCTTCTGAAGAACAAAAATATCAATAAAGATATTTATATGTATTTTAGAGCTGGCAATCCAATTTTTACGTGGGATATTTGGCAAAAAGTATCTTAAAAATCAGATAAAATGATACTAATGCTTGAAAGTCATTGTTTTTTGGCTATGATCGAAAGTGATTTTTGAACATTTTTTCGACGGAGAGAGGCCATCATGAATACATTGAGACAACTGAAGATTGGAGCCCGGTTGGGCCTGGCATTTGGCGCCGTGCTGTTGCTGCTGGCCCTGCTGGGTGGTTTTGGCATCTACCAGACCAGCCAGGCCAACTTCTATGCCAAGGACCTGGGCACCAATTGGCTGCCCAGCATCAAGGTGATTGGCGACATCCGCGCCTCATTGAACCGAGCCCGTCGTGCTGGGCTGAGCCACCTGTTGGAAAGCAGTCCTGAGGCAAAGCTTGCGCTGCAAAAACGGAGTGAAGAAGAGCTGGGCCAGAAGCTCCCGAAGCTCTTTGCGCAGTACGAACCCTTGATTGCTTCTGCTGAGGAAAAGCAGGGTTTTGAAAAAATGCGCAGCAACTTTCAGGCTTGGCTTGCGTTGGAAAACAAGCTTTTGCAACTCTCTTCAGGCAACGCAAGCGATCAAGAAGCCGCTCGGCAGATGGCTGTGGGAGACAGCGCCCGTGCTTTCTCTGCCATCACAGCAGAGGCAGAGAAGCTTGTGATGATCAATGTCGATGGCGCCGACAAATCAACGGCGGCTGCAACCGTCAGCTACCAGCAGGCCTTGCTCATCTCCATTGGCATGATTGCGCTGGCCGTGTTGATCGGCGCCGTGTTGGCCGTGCTGGTCACCCGCTCCATCACCCAGCCTCTGGTCACTGGCGTGACGGTGGCCGAGGCGGTGGCCCAGGGCGACCTGACCTCCCAATTCGACATCCACGGCCGCGATGAGCCGGCCGACCTGCTGCGTGCCCTGCAGCACATGAACGATCGCCTGGTCGACATCGTGGGCCAGGTGCGCCTGAGCAGCGACAGCATTGCCACCGGCTCGGCCGAGATCGCCACCGGCAATGCCGACCTGAGCCAGCGCACCGAGCAGCAAGCCAGCAACCTCGAAGAAACAGCGGCCTCGATGGAAGAGCTCAACAGCACCGTCAAGACCAATTCGGACACCGCACAGCAGGCCAACCGCCTGGCCACCGAGGCCACGCAGGCCGCAGAGCAAGGGGGTGCCGTGGTGGGCCGCGTGGTGGCCACCATGCAGGACATCTCGGCCTCGTCGAAGAAGATCTCGGACATCATTGGCGTGATCGATGGCATTGCTTTCCAGACCAACATCCTGGCGTTGAATGCCGCCGTGGAAGCGGCCCGTGCCGGTGAGCAAGGCCGTGGCTTTGCCGTGGTGGCCAGCGAGGTGCGCAGCCTGGCCGGGCGCTCGGCCGAGGCGGCCAAGGAGATCAAGAGCCTGATCGGCGCCAGTGTCGAGAAGGTGGAGAACGGCACCACCCTGGTCGACGAGGCCGGCCAGAGCATGGAAGGCATCGTGACCCAGGTGAAGCGCGTCAGCGCGCTGATCAGCGAGATCTCCAGCGCCTCGATGGAACAAAGCAGCGGCATCAGCCAGATTGGCGACGCGGTGAACCAGCTTGATCAGGTGACGCAGCAGAACGCGGCGCTCGTCGAAGAGAGCGCGGCCGCGGCCGACAGCCTGCGCAACCAGTCGCAGCGCCTGGCCGAACTGGTGTCCGTGTTCAAGATCGACGGCCAGCCCAGCCGTGTGGGCAGCGCCAGCCCGGCACCGCTGCCATCGCGCCAGTTCAGCAAGGCACCGGCCATCGCCCCGTTGCCCAAGGCCACGGCCCCCAGGAAGCCCAGCCTGGCCAAGGCGCCCAGCCCTGCGTTGACCAGTTCGGCCAAGTCGAGCGCCGGGGGCAATGAGGACTGGGAGTCGTTCTGAAGACAGACCCCACGCCACCAGCTTGGGGAGCCACTGAGGCGTGGATCATGGTCATCGCGGCGCTCGCCAGCCTGATGGTGGGGGCGCCGGCATCTGCAACGCGTGGGTCTGTGACCTGAAGCCATCACGCAAGCTGCGAGGCAGGAAAATGATCAAACTGCTGATCGTCGACGATCAAGAAGACATCCGCCAGCTCTTGCGCATGGCCACAGAAGGCTTGGCTGCGGAGGTCTACGAGGCCAGTGATGGTCCCCAAGCCATGGCCCTCTGGGCGCAAAAAAAGCCGGACATCATCTTGCTGGACGTGATGATGCCCGGGGGGATGACGGGCTTTGACGTGTGCAGAGCCATCCGGGCCCAAGGCGGCCCGCAACCCAAGATCATCATCGTCAGTGCCCGCGAGCGCCTGGACCATCATTACGAAGGCTTTGAGGCGGGGGCGGACGAGTACCTGATCAAGCCATTCAACCTGATGGCCCTGGTCAAGCTCATTGAGGAGATAGCGCAGGAGCTGCAGCGGCATGCCCAATGAGCGCGCTGCCGGCGGAGGCTCAGAGACCCCCTTGATCCAGCCCGTGCTTGCGGATCTTGTCGTGCAGCGTGGTCTTGGCCACGCCCAGGGCCTCGGCGCTGCGCGCCAGGCTGCCACCATGGCGGCGCAGGGCGTCGGCGATCAGGGCCCGTTCAAAGGCCTCGACCGTGCCGGCCAGCGGCTGGGCCGTGGCCGGGCCGCTGGCACCTGAGAACGGCGGCGAGCCCCCTTCGATGCCCAGCACGCAGCGTTCGGCCACGTTGCGCAGTTCACGCACATTGCCAGGCCAGTGGTAGGCCATGAGCTGGCGCATGCGCTCGGCGCTGGCCTCGGGGGGCGAGCGTTGGTGCCGGGCGGCACCTTGCAGTGCAAAGTGCTCAAACAACAAGGGAATGTCTTCACGCCGTTCGCGCAGCGGCGGCAGGGCCACGGTGGCCACGCTCAGCCGGTAGTACAGGTCGGCCCGGAATCCACCCTGGTCCGACAGGGCCAGCAGGTCGGTCTTGGTGGCGGCGATCACGCGGCAGTCGATGGGGATCAGCGTGTTGGAGCCCAGGCGCTCCAGCGTGCGCTCCTGCAAAACCCGCAGCAGCTTGATCTGCATGCCCAACGGCATGCTCTCGATCTCGTCCAGGAACAAGGTGCCCCCGTTGGCGTGCTCGATCTTGCCGATGCGTTTCTTGGCCGCGCCCGTGTAGGCACCGGCCTCGTGGCCGAACATCTCGCTGTCGAACAAGGTGTCGGGCAGGCCGCCGCAGTTGATGGCCACAAAATTGCCCTGGCGGCGCGGGCTGGCCTCGTGCAGACAACGTGCCACCAGCTCTTTGCCGGTACCGGTCTCGCCCTGGATCAGCACGTCGGCGGCGCTGCTGGCCAGGCCGGTGAGCATCAGGCGCAGGCGCTGCATGCCCGGGGCCTGGCCCAGCAACTGGCCTTCGATGGTGTCGCGCTGCGCCAGCTGGCGGCGCAGCTCGCGCACCTCCAGCACCAGGCGGCGCTTCTCCAGCGCACGGCGCACGGCGCCCACCAGGTACTCGGGGGCGAAGGGCTTCTGGATGAAGTCGTGGGCGCCGTCTTTCATGGCCTGCACGGCCATGGCAATGTCGCCGTGGCCGGTGATCAACACCACGGGCAGTTCGGGGTCCAGGGCCATCAGCTCGCGCATGAAGGTGAGGCCGTCGCAGCGCGGCAGGCGGATGTCACTGACCACGATGCCGGCAAAGTCGGGCCCCAGGCGCTTTCGCGCCGCCTCGGCGCTGCCCACGCTGTCGCAGGCAATGCCTTCCAGTTGCAAGGCCTGCTCGCAGCCCAGCACGATGTCGGGGTCGTCTTCGATGATCAGGACTTTGAGGGCATCAGTCATGGGCGGGGCTCGCTGGGGCTCGGTGTGTCGATGGGGGCCG
>Ga0208269_100130_pt1 | contig 56551 bp, 53 predicted proteins | sample LakWasMe88_LOW11_2_FD_183912 | JGI IMG/M metagenome (GOLD analysis project Ga0208269, IMG submission 183912) | Freshwater sediment methanotrophic microbial communities from Lake Washington under simulated oxygen tension - Sediment Metagenome... | ecosystem: Environmental > Aquatic > Freshwater >...
TGCCACCGTGGCCCAGACTATAGGCCCCGGCCGAAACCAGCTGCAGGCGCCGGAACCAGCGATCGATCTTGGACGGACGGGTGCGACGGAAAATCCAGGCCACGGCCACCATCATCAGCGAACCGAACAGAAAGCCCAGCAAGGGCGAGATGAAGATGAAAGCCACCGTGCGCAGGATGCCGGCGCCGATCAGCGCGCTGGCGCCGGCCTTGGCGATCACAGCGCCCACGATGCCGCCGATCAGGGCATGCGAGGAGCTGCTGGGAATGCCGTAGTACCAGGTGATCAGGTTCCAGAAGATGGCCCCTGCCAGGGCACCGAACACCACATGGATGTCGATCACACCGGCATCGGCAATGCCCTTGCCCACCGTGGCGGCCACGCTGAGGTGGAAGATGAAGATGGCGATGAAATTGAAGAACGCCGCGAACACCACAGCCTGCCCGGGCTTCAGAACCCCCGTGGACACCACCGTGGCGATCGAGTTGGCGGCATCATGAAAGCCGTTCATGAAGTCGAACACCAGGGCCATGGCGACCAGCACCACGACAGCCCACAGTGCTACCGGAACATTGCTCATGTGAGTGCCCCTGATCAGGAGTTCTCGAGGATGATGCCCTCGATCAGGTTGGCCACGTCCTCACACTTGTCGGTGATGGTTTCCAGCAACTCGTAGATGGCCTTGAGCTTGATCACCTCGCGCACATCGGGCTCTTCGCGGAACAGCTTGCTCATGGCCGAGCGCATCACGCGGTCAGCATCCGACTCCAGACGGTCAATCTCTTCGCAGGTCTTGAGGGCGGCTTCGGCCACCGGCTGGTCGGCGATCTTGTCGAGCAGTTGCACCGCGTCGCGCAGGCGCTCGCAGCACTTCAGGCTCAGGTCGGTCAGGCGGCTGATCTCATCGGTCATGACGCGCACGTCATACAGGGCCATGGTCTCCGCCGAGTCCTGGATCAGGTCGGCCACGTCGTCCATGGTGTTGATCAGCGAGTGGATCTGTTCGCGGTCAATCGGGGTGATGAAGGTCTTGTGGATCAGGCGGTTGACGTCTTGGGTCACGCGGTCAGCAGCGTGTTCGGCCGCATCCACGTCCTGGTTGTACTTCTCACGCAGATGAGGGTCGCCGTAGTTGGCCACCAACTGGGAGAACGCACGCGCAGCCTCCACGATGTGCTGGGCGTGCTGGTTGAACATCTCAAAAAAATTGCCTTCTCGGGGCAACAGCTTGCCAAACAGCATGGCGACTCCTAGCGGACTGAGGGGGTCACAGATTGTGACGAGAATATGACAAAGCCTCTGATTCTAACCGGCCGGCCTGGATGGGCGGCAGTTGAACCCGGAACCCCCTCAGGCTGACGGCTCAGGCGCCGCGGAAGATGAAGTACACCGCGCCCACCATGCACAGCCCCGCCCAGAGGTAATCGAGCTTGAGTGGCTGCTGCAGGTAAAGCACCGAAAACGGCACAAACACCGTCAAGGTGATCACTTCCTGCATGATCTTGAGTTGCCCCACATTGAGCTGGGTGTAGCCGATCCGGTTGGCCGGCACCTGCAGCAGGTACTCGAACAGCGCGATCCCCCAGCTGATGAAGGCAGCGGTGTACCAGGGCGTCTGCGCCAGGCTCTTGAGGTGCCCGTACCAGGCAAAGGTCATGAACAGGTTGGACAGCACCAGCAGGGCCGCCGCCTGCAGCGGCACCGGGAAGGATTGGAAAAAGGTCAGCATGGGCGCCATTATCCGCAGGCACGCCGCTGACACCCCCACCCAAACCGCATGTCCATTAACGCGCCGGCACTTCCGGGTAGGCCCCAAAGCGCCGGCCCCATGAAAAAAGCCGGGTCGAAACCCGGCTTCGGCAGTCGCAGCGCGCCGTCGGCAGGCAGCGCTGGGAGCTGTGGCTTACTCGCCCAGATAGGCAGCACGCACCTTGGGATCGCTCAGCAGGTCCTTGCCCTTGCCGGTCATGGTGATCAGACCGGATTCCATCACGTAGCCGCGGCTGGCAATGGCCAGGGCACGGCTGGCGTTCTGTTCGACCAGGACGATGGTCACGCCCTGGGCCGACACATCGCGCACCACTTCGAAGATCTTGTCGACCATGATGGGCGACAGGCCCATCGAGGGCTCGTCCAGCAACAACACCTTGGGCTGGCTCATCAGCGCGCGGGCCATGGCCAGCATCTGCTGCTCGCCGCCCGACATGGTTCCGGCCAACTGATCACGGCGCTCCTTGAGGCGCGGGAACAGGGCAAACATCTTGTCGATGTCGGCCAGCACGCCGGCCTTGTCGTTGCGGATGAAGGCACCCATCTGCAGGTTTTCGGTGATGGTCATGCGGGTGAACACACCGCGGCCCTCGGGCACCATCACCAGGCCTTGCTTGACCAGGTCCCAGGCGCCCTGCCCCTTGATGGGCTTGCCCAGGTAGAAGATGTCGCCGGCATTGGCCGCCAGGCCCCCGGTGATGGCCTTCATGGTGGTGGTCTTGCCCGCACCGTTGGAGCCGATCAGCGAGACCAGCTCGCCCTCGTGAACCTCGAAGTCCACGCCCTTGACCGCCTGAATGCCCCCGTAGGACACCTTCAGGCCAGCCACTTTCAAAAGCGTTTTCGCTGTCATGGGTTTGTCTTTCTCACTCAATGGCCACCGGCGCCGAGGTAAGCCTCGATCACCTTCTCGTTCTTCTGCACGTCTGCGGGCAGGCCTTCGGCAATCTGCTTGCCGTAGTCCAGCACCGTGACGCGGTCGCACAGGCCCATGACCAGTTTCACGTCGTGTTCGATCAGCAAAATGGTGCGGTTGTCGCGGCGGATCCGGTCGATCAGCTCGCGCAATTGCACCTTCTCGGTGGCGTTCATGCCGGCGGCCGGCTCGTCCAGCGCAATCAATTGCGGGTCGGTGGCCAGGGCGCGGGCAATCTCCAGGCGGCGCTGGTCGCCGTAGGACAGCGTGCGCGCCTTGAAGTCGGCGTACTTGCCGATGCCCACGTAATCGAGCAGCTCCTGGGCGCGCTTGGCAATCGCGGCCTCTTCGGCCTTGAAGCTCCCGGTGCGGAAGATGGCCCCCAACAGGCCCGAGCCCGTGCGGATGTGGCGACCCACCATCACGTTCTCGAGCGCCGTCATTTCAGAGAACAAGCGGATGTTCTGGAAGGTGCGGGCAATGCCTGCCTTGGCCACTTCATGCACCGCCGTGGGCTGGTAGGGCTTGCCGGCCAGCTCGAAGTTGCCGGTGTCGGGCGTGTACAGCCCGGTGATGACGTTGAAAAACGTGGTCTTGCCGGCGCCGTTGGGGCCGATCAGGCCATAGACCTGGCCACGTTCGATGGTGATGCCCACATCGCTCAGGGCCTGAAGGCCGCCGAAGCGTTTGGAAATGCCGGACACCTTGAGTACGGTTTCTGCCATGGGTGTCTCTCCTTAACGAACTTGCTGCAGCGACTTGCCGTGTTCGGGCGCGGGCCACAGGCCACGCGGACGCAACAGCATCACGATGATCATGGCCAGCGCAATCAGCAGCTGGCGCAGGATGGCCGAGTCCAGACGGCCGTCGGTCATGGACTGCAGAGGGCCGGCCACGTAGCGCAGCACCTCGGGCAGGGCCGACAGCAGCACGGCACCCAAAATCACGCCAGGGATGTGGCCAATGCCGCCCAGCACCACCATGGCCACGATCATCACCGACTCCATCAGGCTGAAGGACTCGGGCGACACAAAACCCTGGAAGGCGCCGAACATGGCACCGGCCACGCCGCCGAAGCTGGCGCCCATGCCGAAAGCCAGCAGCTTCATGTTGCGGGTGTTGATGCCCATGGCCTTGGCGGCGATCTCGTCCTCACGGATGGCCATCCAGGCACGACCGATGCGCGAGTCCTGCAGGCGGTAGCAGATGATCACGGTGAAGATCACCAGCACCAGGAACAGGTAGTAGTACAGCGTGACCGAGTTGATGTCGTAGTCGCCGATCGACAGGCGCTTGGCCAGGTCCAGACCGAAGAAGCTGATCGAGTCGATCTGCCCCAGGCCCTTGGGGCCGTTGGTGATGTTGATCGGGTGGTCCAGGTTGTTCATGAAGATCCGCACGATCTCACCGAAACCCAGGGTCACGATCGCCAGGTAGTCGCCACGCAGCTTCAGCGTCGGGGCGCCCAGCAAGGCGCCAAAGAAGGCCGCCAGCACCGCACCCAGCGGGATGATGACCCACCACGGCGTGTGCAATCCGCCCGGGAACATCGAGGCGATCCAGGCAAAGTTGTCGGTCAACTGGGGCGAAGCCAGCAGGCCGAACATGTAGGCACCCACGGCATAGAAAGCCACGTAGCCCAGGTCCAGCAGGCCGGCGTAGCCGACCACGATGTTCAGGCCCAGGGCCAGCATCACGTACAGCAGGGCCAGGTCGGCGATGCGCACCCAGGCGTTGCCGAAGAACTGCAGCACCAACGGCAGCAGCAGCAGGGCCGCGCCAGCGGCCACGTACTTGAGGGTCTTGTTGTCTTGGTTCATGTTGATTCCCCCGATCAGGCGCGGTCGGCCACACGTTCACCCAGCAAGCCGGAAGGACGCAGGGTCAGCACGATGATGAGCACCACGAAGGCGAAGATGTCGGTGTAGTTGCTGCCCAGCAGACCGCCGGTGAGGGCGCCGATGTAGCCCGAGCCGATCGACTCGATCAGGCCCAGCAGGATGGCACCCACCACGGCGCCGGCCAGGTTGCCGATGCCGCCAAACACCGCGGCCGTGAAGGCCTTGAGGCCGGGCAGGAAGCCCATGGTGTGTTGCACGGTGCCGTAGTTGGCGGCGTACATCACGCCGGCGATGGCGGCCAGCACGGCGCCAATGATGAAGGTGGCGGAGATGACCATGTCGGGCTTCACGCCCATCAGGGCAGCCACGCGGGGGTTCTCAGCGGTGGCACGCATCGCGCGGCCCAGCTTGGTGTAGTTGACCAGCCACATCAGCACGGCCAGCGACACGGCCGTCACACCCAGGATCAGGATCTGGGTGGGCGTGATCACCGCGCCACCCACTTCGATCGGTGCCGAGGGCAGCAGCGAGGGATAGGGTTTGTAGTTGGGCTTCCAGATGATCATGGCCAGCGTCTGCAGCAGGATCGACATGCCGATGGCCGTGATCAGCGGCGCCAGCTTGGGGCTGTTGCGCAGCGGCCGGTAAGCCACTTTTTCAATCACGAAGTTCAGCGTTGCCGAGACCACGCAGGCGATGATCACCGCGATCAGCAGGATCAGCCAGCCGGGCGCTGAAGGCATCGCGTCCTTCATGAACCCGATGATGGTCCAACTGGTGAGTGCCCCGACCATCAGCACCTCGCCATGGGCGAAGTTGATCAGGTTGATGATGCCGTACACCATGGTGTAGCCCAGGGCTACCAAGGCATACATGCTGCCGAGTACCAGACCGTTGATGATCTGCTGCAGCAATATTTCCATAAAGTTTCTCCGTTGAGTCAGATGCCCTGCCGATCCCCGGGCGGATCGCCGGGGCACAACAAAGCCGTCTTCCACCTAGCAAAAAACCCGCCAGAAAAATCGGATGCGGGTTGGTGGGCGGGATTGTAGCCAACGGTACAGAATGAAAAAGTTATTGACTGACCGGGGTTTACCCGTGTTTTGACCTGCATCAGCAGCCCTATTTGGGCATCACAAAAACTGATGAAAACCGCTATTCATTCACGTGACTGCTGACAGCCCCCCGCACGGAATCTGTAGGCAGCGCCATCCGCGAACCCACCCATCGTGTCGCAAGATGGCTTGCCGTCATAAATCACCGCTACCAATTCAATAGCAAAGAGGCTGCAGCATGCCCTGAAAGTAGCACGAGCCAGGCCAAAGGCCATTTCAATCCCGAACGCACCAGACAAGTGCATTCGTGACCACAAATGCTCATCGCAAGCCCATTCAGCCTCAGAAATTCGGGATGAAAAAAAACTCAGCCGCGACGTGCGGCATCGTCCAGGGCACGCAAATGGGCCAGTTTCTCGCCGATCTTGAGCTCCAGCCCACGCGGCACGGGCTGGTACCAACCCGGTTCCTCGATGCCGTCAGGCAGGTAGGTTTCACCCGCCGCGTAGGCATTGGGCTCGTCATGGGCATACCGGTACTCGTGCCCGTAGCCCAATTCCTTCATGAGCTTGGTGGGCGCATTGCGAAGATGCACCGGTACCTCGCGGCTCTTGTCCTGCTTCACAAAGGCCTTGGCCTGGTTGTAGGCCTTGTAGCCCGCGTTGCTCTTGGCAGCCACCGCCAGGTAGATGACCGCCTGGCCCAGGGCCAGCTCGCCTTCCGGACTGCCCAGCCGTTCATAGGTCAGGGCCGCATCGTTGGCAATCTGCATGGCCCTGGGGTCGGCCAAGCCAATGTCTTCCCAAGCCATGCGGACAATGCGCCGCGCCAGATACCGGGCATCGGCCCCGCCGTCCAGCATGCGGGTCAGCCAGTAAAGGGCGGCATCCGGATGGGAGCCCCGCACCGACTTGTGCAGGGCTGAAATTTGGTCGTAGAAGTTGTCGCCGCCCTTGTCAAAGCGACGGCTGTTCAAGGTCAGGGCGTTCTGCAGGAAATCGGCGGTGATCGTGGTCAGGCCAGACGCTTTGGCGGCGGTGCTGGTCTGCTCCAGCAGGTTCAAGAACCGTCTCGCGTCGCCGTCCGCATAGCCAATGATCGTGTCCGTCGCCAGGTCGTCGAAGACCAGGTGGCCCAGCGCGAGTTCTTGGGCACGTGCCAGCAACAGCTTCAGTTCGTCATCGGTCAGCGACTTGAGAACATAGACCTGTGCCCGCGACAACAGCGCCGAGTTCACTTCAAAGGAAGGGTTCTCCGTGGTGGCACCGATGAAGGTGACCAGACCGCTTTCCGCATAGGGCAGAAGTGCGTCTTGCTGCGACTTGTTGAATCGGTGGATTTCGTCCACGAACAGAATCGTGTGCTTGCCCAGCGACAGGTTCTGCTGGGCCTGCTCCATGGCAGCCCGGATGTCTTTGACCCCCGAGAACACCGCAGACAGGGCAATGAACTCACACTTGAAGGCGGAGGCCGTGAGGCGTGCCAGGGTCGTTTTGCCGACGCCGGGCGGCCCCCAGAAGATCATGGAGTGGGGTTTGCCTGACTGGAAGGCCAATCTGAGAGGCTTGCCCTCACCCAGCAGATGCGACTGCCCCACCACCTCGTCCAAGGTCTTGGGGCGAAGTGCTTCAGCCAGGGGCGCCGAAGGCTCTTGTGCGAACAAATCAGCCATGACTCGCCCCCATGGAACAAGGGGAGGGCCGCAGGCGTTGTTCAGCCGCCTTCCCGAGCTGTGGCGACAGGAATGACTTGACCGTCTTGTCCAAACGAAGCGTCGTGTTCATCCCTCGATTGTCCACGCATCAAGGCCCGGACTTCTGCGACCCGCATGCCATCTCAGACCAGGCCCAGATCACGCACGGCAGCGCCCGGGAAGACCCTCTGCAAGGCCTGCGGCCCCAAGCCGTACTGTCGCGCCAGCAGGCCGGCCAGCACGCTGCGGTAGTCGTTGAGCACCGGAAAATCACGGTTCTGGAACAAGGTGCCCGGGCTGATCGCCACCTGCTCGCCCAGCACCCGCCCGCCGCGCAGGCCGCCGCCCAGCACCCACAGCACCGAGCCATGGCCGTGGTCGGTGCCCCGGTTGCCGTTTTCGCGGAAGGTGCGGCCAAACTCGCTGATCACCACCACCGTGGTGCGGCCCCAGGCCTCGCCCATCTCGTCGGCCAGCGCCGCCAGGCCCTGACCCAATTCGTCGAAACGGCTGGCCAGGGCGCCGCTGGCACCCCCTTGCGCCACATGGGTGTCCCAGCCGCCCACATCGACAAAGCCGATGTCGTGACCCGACTTGAGCAAAAAGGCCAGCCGACGCGCCACCTGCTCGAAGCCGCGCGAGCTCATGGCGCGCCGGTTGGCGCTTTCCATCTCGGCCTGCAGGCTTTGGCGGGCCTCGGCCTGCACCTGAAAGCCCTCACGCACCGGGGTGGCCAGTGGGCCGCCGCCATACATGGCCTCGATGATGCGGGCCTGGCGCTCGTCAACCCCGGCCTTGCCCACCGAGGACAGGGCCAGGTTGGCCACCGGCACCGGGCCACGCAAGACCATGGGCAATTGGTCGGTGAAGGCGATGCCCAGGCCTTCGGCCCCGCCCAACTCAACGCACAGGCGGTTCAGAAAGCCCGAGCGGAAGTCGCGCCGCTCGCCCACGCCCTGCCCCAGTTCGATGCTGTCCTGGGTCTCAAAATGGCTGCGCGTGAGGTCATCGGTACCGCAAAAAGGGACGAAAGCCGCCTGCCCTCGCTGGTACAGGGGCAGCACACTGCTGGCCAGGGCGGGGTGCAGGCCCCATTGGGCGTCCAGCGGCAAGGCCCCTTGCGGGCGACCGGGCCGCGCGATGGCGATGTTGGGCCGCGACTCCTCATAAAAGGTGTTGGCCGTGGGCACCAGCAGGTTGGCCGCGTCATAGCCGCCGCGCAAAAAAACCAGCAGGAACTTGTTGCGCCCGGCCCCCGGCGCCGCCCAACTGCGGCCGCCGTGCAAGGCCAGCGGCGCCAGGCTGGCGGCGCCCAGGCGCTGAAGAAGGTGTCGGCGTTGCATGTGGGCCTCGCTTTCGGGTCAGCGGTTCATGAATTCAGGAGACGACAACAAGAAGGTGTTCCATTCCTGCGGCGAAGTGGCCTGCTCCAGGGCCTGCCGGGTGCGCGGGCTCAGGCTGGGGGCCAGGCCCTGGTGGTACAGCGCGTTCGACAACTGGGGGAAGGCCGGCTGCTCGACCGGGGGCGTGGCCTCGGTCTTGAACAGGCCGGCCGGCCCCGAGCCGATGGCCCGGGCCACCTCGAAGCGGGTGCTCATCTGCCCCGCACTGGACCAGGCCACCGCCTCCAGCGGGTAGCCGTCGGGCGTGCTGCGACCGTACAAGGGCTCGCCCAGGCGGTTGATCCAGTTCAGCACCGGGTTGGGGTTGAGGATGACGCGCCCGTCATAGGCCAGGCGCACGGCGGCCAGCACGTAGTGCACCGGGTCGCGGAACAGCGTGCCCAGCGAGGCCGCAAACTCGGGGCTGGAGAACAGCGCGTTCAGCGTGGCGGCGATGTCGCCATCGCTGCGCTGAAAAGCGGTGGCCACCCGCTCCACCAGGCCGGGCGCCGGGGTGTCCGACACCCAGAACAGCACCAGCTTGCGGGCCACCAGGCGCGCGGTGGACGGGTGCCGGGCCAGCCGGTCCAGTGCGGCCTCGACGCGGGCCAGGCCCCGCCCGGGCAGGGGCTGGCCCAGCAGCGATTGCAGGCTGTCGTCGTGGCGGCGCGGGTTGAACTCGAACAAGCCCCGGCGCAGGTACTGCCCCTGCAGGGCGGGTGGCAGTTGGGGCGGTGGCGCATCGGGCGGATTGACCACGCCCAGGCCGCTCAGCACCCGCGCCAGGGCCTGCACGTCTTGCTGGGAGTAGCCGCCGCCCACGCCCAGGGTGTGCAGCTCCATCAATTCGCGGGCGTAGTTCTCGTTGAGGCGGCCCACCGCGTTGTGCTCGTTGTCGAGGTAGCGCAGCATGGCGGGGTGGTAGACCGTGGCCCCCAGCAGATCGCGAAACCGGCCCAGGGCGTGGGGGCGAACGGCCTGATCCTCGAAATCCGGGATCAGCGCCCGCAGATTGCCCTTGTAGAGGTGCAGGCTGAAATGATTCATCCAGAACCAGACCATCTGCTCTTGCACCTGCTGGGGTGAATACAAGGCGCGCAGCACAAAGCGCTGGGCCGACTCACGCCCCTGGCGGTTCAGCTCCTGCTGGTAGGCCTGCTGGGCGGCCTTCTTGGCCTCGTCGTCCTTCAGGGCATCGGCCGCGCGCCGCTGCGCCTCCAGGGCCACCACGCGGGCCACCAAGGGCTCGCGGCTGATGCTCATGGCATCGATCTGGGCCTGGGCCTCGGGCGGCAAAGGTGCACCCGGCTGCGCCTTGAGCTGCTGCGCCAGCCAGCGCGACAAGCCCTGAGCGGTCAGTTGACGCGCCGCCTCGGGCGTGGCGCCCCAGGTCAGCCGATTGAGCCAGCGCACCTGGGCCGCCGCGCTATCGGCCTGGCCATCGCGGGGGCTGCCTTCAGCCCCCGGCAGGCTGGCACAGCCCGCCAGGCCCAGGCAGGCGCCGGCGGAGCCAGCGAGCAGGTGTCGACGCATCGGATCCATGATGGGGTTCCCGGTTGAGCGCCGGGCGCACGTGCCGGCCAAAAGGCCAGCCCGTCACCCGCGGTGCACTCGCAACGACCCGCGGCAGGCTGGCGTTGACAGACGGATGGTAAAGCCCGTCAGGGCCCATGGCCCTCTATTGCTGAACCACATCGGCCCCTTTGGGGGGCTTGAACTGAAAGGTGTCGGCCGGCAGGCTGGGGTTGGCCTGAAAACCGGTGAAGCTCAGCACCGAGCGCTGGCCGAAGCTGTCCAGGATGTCGAGGGTGGCCAGTTGCTCACCCTTGAAGCCGATCTTCACGCTCTGGATCTGGCCATCGCGCGATTTGGGCAGGGCCTGCACCCACTGCTGGCCGTCCTGCTCGGGCAAGGCACTGAGCTTGAACTCGGCCTCCAGCGACTTGAGGTCGGGCGCCGAGGCCAGCAAGGCGGCCGGGGTGGAGCCCAGCACCTGCGACTGCTTGCGCGCGGTGACCTGGTTCAGGTCGACGTCGTACAGCCACACGGTCTGGCCGTCGGCCACCAGTTGCTGCTCGAAAGGCTTGCGGTAGTCGAAGCGAAAGCGCGAGGGGCGCAAAAATTCAAACACGCCGCTGGAGCTCTTGCTGCGCGCCACCTGCCCTTCGCGCGCCGGCGCTGTCACCACCTGGGTGAATTCGGCCTTGCCACTGCGGGTGCCTTTGACAAAGGCCTCCAGGGCCTCCAGGCCGCCGGCCAGGGCAGGCCCGGCCAGGCTCAAACCCAGGACCAGGGCCAGCAGATGTTGTCGGAACTTCATGGGCTCACTCTCATTCGTTGCGCGCGGGCACCAGCACCTCGCGCTGGCCGCTGGCAGTGAGGGCACTCACCAGTCCGGCTTTTTCCATGTCTTCGAGCAGGCGGGCCGAGCGGTTGTAACCGATGCGCAGTTTGCGCTGCACATACGAGATGCTGGCCTTGCGGTCCTTGAGCACCACCTCGACGGCCTGGTCGTACATCGGGTCTTTCTCGCCGCCTTCGCCACCGCCCTCGCCGCCCGGGCCGTCGTCCCCGTCCACCGTGCCGCCTTCGAGCACGCCTTCGATGTAATCGGGCTCGCCCTGGCTTTTCAGGTAGCTGACCACGCGGTGCACCTCTTCATCGCTGACAAAGGCGCCGTGCACCCGCACCGGAAAACCGGTGCCGCTGGGCATGTAAAGCATGTCACCCATGCCCAGCAGGGCCTCGGCCCCCATCTGGTCGAGGATGGTGCGGCTGTCGATCTTGCTGCTCACCTGGAAGGCGATGCGGGTCGGGATGTTGGCCTTGATCAGGCCGGTGATCACGTCCACGCTGGGGCGCTGGGTGGCCAGGATCAGGTGGATGCCGGCGGCACGGGCCTTCTGGGCCAGGCGGGCGATCAGCTCTTCGATCTTCTTGCCCACCACCATCATCAGGTCGGCCAGCTCGTCGATCACCACCACGATGTGGGGCAGGCGCTGCAGCGGCTCCGGGCTCTCGGGGGTCAGGCTGAAGGGGTTGTAGATGAACTCTTCGCGCGCCTTGGCCTCATCGATCTTGGTGTTGTAGCCCGCCAGGTTGCGCACGCCCAGCTTGCTCATCAGCTTGTAGCGGCGCTCCATCTCGGCCACGCACCAGGTCAGGCCGTTGGCGGCCTGCTTCATGTCGGTGACCACCGGGGCCAACAGGTGGGGAATGCCTTCGTAGACCGACATTTCCAGCATCTTGGGGTCGATCATCAGCAGGCGCACATCCCGCGCCTCGGCCTTGTACAGCAGCGACAGGATCATCGCGTTGATCCCCACCGACTTGCCCGAACCCGTGGTGCCGGCCACCAGCACGTGGGGCATCTTGGCCAAGTCGGCCACCACCGGGTTGCCGATGATGTCCTTGCCCAGGCCCATGGTCAGCAGCGATTTGGCCTCGTGGTAGATCTGCGAGCCCAGGATTTCGCTGAGTTTGATGGTCTGGCGTTTGGCGTTGGGCAACTCCAGCGCCATGAAGTTCTTGCCCGGGATGGTCTCGATCACCCGGATCGACACCAGGCTCAGCGAGCGCGCCAGGTCCTTGGCCAGGTTCACCACCTGCGAGCCCTTGACCCCGGTGGCGGGTTCGATCTCGTAACGGGTGATGACCGGGCCTGGCGAGGCCAGCACCACGCGCACCTCGACGCCGAAATCCTTCAGCTTCTTCTCGATCAGGCGGCTGGTCATCTCCAGGGTTTCGGGGGCCACAGTCTCCTGGCGCAGCAAGGCGCCGTCGAGCAGGTCGACCTGCGGCAGCTTGCTGTCGGGCATTTCGGTGAACAGGGGCTTTTGCCGCTCCTTGACCACGCGCTCGCTCTTGGGCACGTCGATCATCACCGGCTCGATGATCTGCACCGGCTGCGGGTGGTGTTCGCGGATCTCGATGCGCTCTTCGTGCACCACCTCCTCGCGTTCGCGTGCCGCGCGCTTGCCCACCGCCAGGTCTTCGGCAATCTCGCTCTTCTTGCGCCGCGACTGCACCAGCGAGTCCAGCGCCGCGCCCAGCCGTTCGGCCGCATGGCCCCAGGAGAAACGGAACACCAAAGCGCTGCCGACCAGGCCCACGGTCAGGGTCAGCAAGGCCGACCCGGTGAAACCCAGCCACTTCATCAGCAAGGGGCCCGTCAGGTACCCCAACACGCCCCCGGCGTGGCCTGGCAGATGGCCCTCGAAGCGGTACAGCCGCGTCCATTCGAGCGCCGTGCTGGCCAGCACCAGCAGCACCAGCCCCAGCCAGAAAGGCCAGCGCGATCCGGGTTGCCCGGCCTCATCGGCGCGCATCCAGCGCGCCAGGCTGGCCAGCCAGGCCCGCACAGCGGCAGCCACCCCCCACCAGACGGAAAAACCCAGCATGAAATAACTGACATCGGCCAGCCAGGCGCCCAGGCGCCCGCTCCAGTTCAGCACCTTCAGGCTGCCCCCGGTGGTTGACCAGGCCGGGTCTTGGGCATGGTAGGTCAGCAGGGCCAGCAGCCACAGCACCAGCAGGGCCGCCCAGACAATCAGGCCGATCTCGTGGGTGAAACGGCTGACCCCATAGCGCACCGGGGCGTCGCGGTCACGGGCCGTGGCAGAGGAATTCAGGGTGTGAAGGGAATAGGTCATAGGCGGTCAAGGACGCCAAGCTTAGCGCAGCGCAGGCCTGCTGCGCCGCTGGGGGCAGGCGGTGTTCAGGTCAGCTGCAGCAGCCGGTCCTTGACCGTCATGCAGCCGGCCTCGTCAGTCTGCACAAAACCGCGCTCCTCCAGGTCTTTCATGACCCGACTGACCATCTCGCGCGAGGCGCCCACCATCTTGGCAATGTCCTGGCGCGAGAGCTTGTCGCGGATCACCAGCACCCCATCGGGGCCTTCGGTGGCGTGCTCCATCAGGGCCCGGGCCACCCGGCCATACACATCCATCAGCGCCAGGGATTCGATCTTCTGATCGGCCTGGCGCAGGCGCTGCACCAGCCGCTTCATCACGGCATAGGCCACGCTGCTGTTGTCCTGCAGGCAGCGCAGAAACTCAGCCCGCCCCAAGGTCAGCACATCGGTCTGGATCTCGGCCCGCACGGTGGCCGAATGGGTCTGGTTGTCGATCAGGCTCATTTCTCCCAGGTGATCTCCAGTACGCAAGGTGGCCAGAATCACTTCGCGACCCCGTTTGTCGGTCGTCAACACCCGGACGCGGCCGTTGAGCAAAATGTAGAGCGCATCCGACTTGCTGTCCTGCTCCACCAGGGCCTCGCCGCGCTTGAAGCGCCGCTTGACCACCACCCGCGAAATCAACTCCGCCTGAGCCGCCGTCAACAAGGCGAACAAAGGCACGCGCCGCAGCAATTCAAGGTTGGACACCATGGTCGTCATGTCGTGAAATCTCCTTGGCACACCCGGCGCCATCACCGGATGCTGAGGTTAACAGGGGCTTGTAAACCCCTCCGGGGCCTGGATCCCGATTAGGTTCTTACAATCGCGATCATTGAAAACGCGGGGTCGCCGATCAGGCAACACCGGTTGATACTTCTGCAGCACCCCCCAATTCAGGGGACCAACGGTCGCTATTTCATCAGGCTTTTACCATGTCCAACACCAAACACGCCAAAGTTCTCATCCTCGGCTCCGGCCCTGCCGGCTACACCGCCGCAGTCTATGCAGCGCGCGCCAACCTGAACCCGGTGCTGGTCACCGGCATGGCCCAAGGCGGCCAGCTCATGACCACCACCGAGGTCGACAACTGGCCTGCCGATGTGAATGGCGTGCAAGGCCCCGAGCTGATGCAGCGTTTTCTGGAGCACGCCGAGCGCTTCAAGACCGAAATCGTCTTTGACCACATCAACTCGGTGGACCTGTCCAAGCGCCCCTTCACCCTGAGCGGCGACAGCGGCCAGTACACCTGCGACGCCCTGATCATCGCCACCGGCGCCTCGGCCAAGTACCTGGGCCTGCCCTCGGAGCAAAGCTTCATGGGCCGCGGCGTGTCGGGCTGCGCCACCTGCGACGGCTTCTTCTACCGTGACCAGGACGTGTGCGTGGTGGGCGGCGGCAACACCGCCGTCGAAGAAGCCCTGTACCTGTCGAACATCGCCCGCAAGGTGACCCTGATCCACCGTCGCGACAAGTTCAAGGCCGAGCCCATCCTGGTGGACAAGGTGGCCGAGAAGGTCGCCGCCGGCAAGATCGAGCTCAAGCTGTTCCGCACCCTGGAAGAAGTGCTGGGCGATGCCTCGGGCGTGACCGGCGTGCGCCTGAAGAGCACCGAAGACGGCAGCACCGAAGACATCGCGCTGACCGGCTGCTTCATCGCCATCGGCCACCAGCCCAACACCGAGATCTTCCAGGGCCAGATCGACACCAAGGACGGCTACATCGTCACCCGCTCGGGTCTGCAAGGCTTTGCCACCATGACCAGCGTGCCCGGGGTGTTTGCGGCCGGCGACGTGCAAGACCACATCTACCGCCAGGCCATCACCAGCGCCGGCACGGGCTGCATGGCCGCACTCGACGCCCAGCGCTTTCTGGAGCAAGACGGCCAGGCCTGAGGCTGCGCCGCTGGCCACAGCTGACCGACCGCTTGTAGGCCGATCAGCGCGCAGGCTATAATCTTTAGCTTTGCTGAAAAGGCGCGGTCTTTGACTGCTCCCAATTTGCAAATTACCTCCACCGCCACCCTGCCGGGTGCCTCGGGCCAGCCCCGAAACACCACGGCAAGCGCCTTGACCGGCCCGGGTGGCGAGGTGCGGCTTCGGCCGTTAACAGTCTTAGGAGTGTCCACATGGCACGCAAATGTGAAGTCACGGGCAAGGGCCCGATGGTCGGGAACAACGTTTCCCACGCCAACAACAAAACCAAGCGCCGGTTCCTGCCGAACCTGCAATACCGCCGTTTCTGGGTTGAAACTGAAAACCGTTGGGTTCGCCTGCGTGTTTCCAGCGCCGCTCTGCGTCTGATCGACAAGAACGGTATCGACTCTGTGCTCGCAGATCTGCGCGCACGTGGCCAGGCTTAAGGAGAATCACCATGGCAGCCAAAGGCGGACGCGAAAAGATCAAGCTGGAATCCACTGCGGGTACCGGCCACTTCTACACCACCACCAAGAACAAGAAGACCACGCCCGAGAAGATGCTGATCAAGAAATTTGATCCGAAAGCTCGCAAGCACGTCGACTACAAGGAAATCAAGCTGAAGTAATTCAGCCCTTTCCCTGAAAGCCACCCGGCCCCGGCTCGGTGGCTTTTTTGTTGCCTGCGCCATGTCATAGACACAGCAACCCAGGGTGGATCGGGTCAGGCCGCGGACAGGCCCAACGGGTCTTCAGCGATCATGGCCGTGGCCAACTGGCCCAAGGTGACGTACGCTGCCTCGACCTCGGGCGTGAAAGGCAGGCCACAGCTCAGGCGCATGAAGCGCTCATAGCGCCCGGTGTTGGAGAACATCGGCCCCGGCGCCACCCGGATGCCACAGGCCAGGGCGCGCTCGAACAGCAGCGACGAAGACACCCCCAAGGGCAGCTCGATCCACAGGCTCAAGCCGCCCGGCGGCACGCTGAGGCGCGTGCCCACCGGGAAATGCCGCGCCACCGCCTGCACACTGCGCTCGCGCTGTCGGGCCAGGTGCCCACGCAGCCGGCTCAGATGCCGCGAAAAGGCGGCCGAATCCACACAGCGAGCCGCCAGCAACTGTGCCCAGACCTGCATGTTTCGGGTCTTGGCAAACTTGAGCATCTGCACCCGGGTATGCCAGCGCCCCCCGTTCATCCAACCCTGCCGCAAGCCCGGCGCCAAGGTCTTGTTGAAGGACACGCAATAAATCACCTGGCCGCTGCGATCCCAGGCCTTGAGCGGGCGCGAGATGCCCGGGGCATCCACCAGTTCTCGGTAGATGTCGTCCTCAATCAGCGCCAGGCTGTGCTGCTCGCAAAAGGCGACCAGGCGGGCCTTGTGCTCATCCGGCATCACCGCGCCGTGGGGCATCTGCAGATGGGGCACCACCACCACGGCCTTGAGGCGGGGCTCCTGCTGCACGGCCAGCTCCAGCGCCTCCAGCGACAGACCGGTGCGTGCGCTGCTGGGAATCTCGATGGCCCGCAGGTTCTGCGCCTCCACCGCCTGCAGCAGGCCGTAGAAGGTGGGTGACTCCATGGCAATCACATCCCCCTGCTCGGCCACCGCGCTGAGCGCCAGGTTCACCGCCTCGGAGTTGCCCAGCGTCGACATCACTTCGTGAGGTGCGACGTGTACACCCGATTCCAGGGCGCGCCGGGCCATCGCGGCCTGGAAGATCGGATGGGTGCCAGGCCGTGAATGCCCCTGAACCAGGATCTCCGGGTGCTCCCGCAACAGGGCGGCGCCAATGCGATTCAAAGCTGCGCCATCAAACAGTTCTGGCGCCGGCATGGCCGAGCCCAGATCGATGCGCACGGGGGCCAGGCGGCTTTTTTCGAGCCACAGCGAAATGCGTTCATTGATGCCTGCGAAATCTGCCCCATCCAGACGATGCAAAGGCCGCCGCAGATCCGGCTCGGAGCACTCGCCCAGCAAGGACTGGGGGCTTTCGCACACAAAATACCCCACCCGGGGCCGGGCCTGCACGCAGCCCAGAGACTCCAGCGTGCGCAAGGCCTGCAAGGCGGTGCTGAGGCTCACGCCATGGCGCTGCATCAGCTCGCGCACCGAGGGCATGCGGGTGCCGGGGCCCAGAACCCCTTGCCGGATCGCTTGGTGGTAGTGCTCGGCCACCTGCCGGTAAAGAGGGGAAGGTTCGGCGAGCAGACTGGGCTGAAGATCGGACATGAGGCGACCATGATGCCCCAAGCCACCGCACCGCAACAGATACAGAAAGCCACCCGTGATACCGTAACAGCGGCCTTTTTTCGGGCCTGATGCGCCACCGGTGGCACCTTGCTGTGCCTGTTGCCTGGCGCTTCGGCGCCCTACGCTGAAGGCATGAAGAACGCCACCCCATCACCCCTCTCCACCCCGAGCGCCGCGGCGACACCGGCACCCCAGCCTCAGCGCACCCTGTCACTCGAACCCTCGGGCCAACACCTGCTTTGGGTGACCGAAGGCAGCGAGTTGCAGGGCTTGAGCGGCCCGCTGCAGATCCTGCTCTACCCAGGCCAGCCCGACACCCGCCTGCCATTTCGACTGCAAGCGGGCCAAGGCTGGCGCAGCCCAGGCACAGGCTGGGTCAGCCTGCACAACCCAGGGGCCACAACTTGCCGCGGCCAATGGCGGATGGCACCTGAAACGGAGCCACACCGCCCTCCCCCGAGCGCCACGACCCAGCCACAAAAAAGCCGCCCCGGCCTGACGACCTCGGGGCGGCTGATGGGGGCCTGGCTGACGGCGATCAGGCCTGGGCGGCGCGCAACCTGATCGAGAAGTCGCGCAGGGCGGCGATGCCGCTCTCTTCGGCACGGCGGCACCAGGCCTGCAGATCACGCGTGAGTTGCTCGCGCGACTGCGAGGTGTTGAGCCACAGCTGGCGCAGCTCTTCGCGCATCACCACCATCTTGTCGAGCGCCGGGTAGGCCGCACGGGCCTGGGCCAGTTCGGGCTGGGCGGCAGCGGGCACCTTCTCGGCATCCCGGTGCAGCCAGCGGCGGGCGGCATCGAGCAGCGGGGCGTCACCTTGCTTGGCCTTGAGCGCAGCCAGCTCCTGGCGCACGCCACGGGCATAGCCGGCCATCACTTCGTAGCGGTTGGCGATCAGGGCTTCCAGCGTCTTTTCGTCGGCCACGGGGCGGATGTCACCCAGTTGCAGCTTGGGCGGCGTCTTCTTGACCTTGGCCCAGCCGATCTTGGACATCAGGCTGATATAGACCCAGCCGATGTCGAATTCGTAGGGCTTGACCGCAAACTTGGCCGAGGTCGGGTAGGTGTGGTGGTTGTTGTGCAGTTCTTCGCCACCAATGATGATGCCGATCGGCGAGATGTTGGTGCTGGCGTCAGGCGCCTCGAAGTTGCGATAACCCCAGTAGTGACCAATGCCGTTGATGATGCCGGCGGCGGTGATCGGGATCCACAGCATCTGAACGGCCCAGACGGTGGCGCCCAAAGCGCCGAACAGGGCCAGGTTCAGGATCAGCATCAGGCCCACGCCCTGCCAGCTGAAACGCGAATACAGGTTGCGCTCGATCCAGTCGTCCGGGGTGCCATGGCCGAAACGGGCGATGGTCTCGGTGTTCTTGGCTTCGGCACGGTACAGCTCGGCACCTTGCCAGAACACCGTCTCGATGCCCCGGGTCTGCGGGCTGTGCGGGTCTTCAGCGGTTTCGCACTTGGCGTGGTGCTTGCGGTGGATGGCCACCCACTGCTTGGTCACCATGCCGGTGCCGATCCACAGCCAGAAGCGGAAGAAATGCTGGGGGATGGGGTGCAGATCCAGCGCGCGGTGGGCCTGCGAACGGTGCAGGAAGATGGTCACGCCACAGATGGTCAGATGGGTGGTCACCAGTGTGTACAGCACGACCTGCCACCAGGTCAGATCCCAAAGGCCGTGACCCAGCCAGTCGATGGCCGCATTCAGCACAGCCCAGTCCGGTAAAAACATGTATGAACCTTGTCCTCGATGAAGGAATTCATGGGGACTGATCCCCAAAAAACAAAGCTGCAGGACGCAGCTAGCACGAATTTTAATCGCTCAAAGCCCATACACGGTTTTTTTAACCTTATGGATTGCCCTGCTATCCAGGCTTGACGGGGCGTGCCAGCCCCGTCTTGGCGACTGTTCAGTGTCAGGAAGACTTGAACAGACGCTCAGGGCTTGCGCGTCCAGGCGGCGGCAAAGAAGCCGTCGGTGGCATGCAGGTGCGGCCACAGGCGCAGGTAACGCCCGCCTTCACCAGTGCACAGGCCCTCGGCCTGCGGCACTTTCAGCTGGGTCAGCGTGGGCGCGGCGTCCAGTGGCAGAAAGTCGGGGTTGGCGGCCGAGAAGGCCTCGGCAATCGCCTCGTTCTCTTGCGGCAGGATGCTGCAGGTGGCATACACCAGACGCCCGCCCGGCTTCAGCAGGCGCGCCGCGCTTTGCAGGATCGCTGTCTGCTTGGCCACCAGCTCCTCGATCGCCTTGGGGCTTTGACGCCACTTCAGATCGGGGTTGCGGCGCAGGGTGCCCAGGCCGGAGCAAGGGGCATCCACCAGCACGCGGTCGATCTTGCCAGCCAGGCGCTTGATGCGGTCGTCGCGCTCATGGGCGATGGCCGCCGGGTGCACGTTCGACAAGCCGCTGCGGGCCAGGCGCGGCTTGAGCGCGTCCAGACGGTGACCCGAGGTGTCAAAAGCGTACAGGCGCCCGGTGTTGCGCATGCTGGCCCCGATGGCCAGGGTCTTGCCCCCGGCGCCGGCACAGAAATCGACCACCATCTCGCCGCGGTGGGCGTCCAGCAACAGGGCCAGCAACTGGCTGCCCTCGTCCTGCACCTCGATGGCGCCGCGGGTGAAGGCGTCGAGCTTGGTCAGGGCGGGCTTGCCATCCACCCGCAGACCCCAGGGTGAGTAGGGTGTGGGTTCGGCCTTGATGCCGGCGGTCTTGAGTTCCTTCTGCACCGCCTCGCGCTTGTCGGCCAAGGCGTTCACCCGCAGATCCAGGGGCGCGCCCTGGTTCATGCTGGCGGCCAGGGCCCAGAAGCCCTCGCCCACCTGGGCCTTGAGCGGCGCGGCCAGCCACTCGGGCAGGTTGTGGCGATGCGGCTCCAGCAGATCGGCGTCGGTCACGGCATCGCAAGCGTCCAGCCAGTTGCGCTCCTGATCGGTCAGGGCGCTTTTGACGAAGTCGCGCGGGCCATGAAAACCCAGGATGGCCAGGCGACGTTCCTTCGGGCCCGAGCCCGAACGGGCCAGGTATTCGAAGCGCAGCTTCTGGCGCAGCACGTTGTAGGTGGTCTCGGCCAGCGTGGCGCGCTCGCGGGGCCCGAGGTTGCGGTGATCACGGAAAAAACGGGACACCACCGAATCAGCGGGGTGGTCGAAAAGAAGGGAGAGCCTGACCAGTTCGGCGCAGGCATCCAACAGGGCTTTAGGGTGCATGGGCCGCATTTTCCCATGCTTGTCACAAGGCCCGGCTGTTGCGGCATACTGCGCGGCCCCGTCACCCCCACAGCCACCCAACGCCCAACCATGCCAGACGACTCCGATCTGCCCGAACTCAGCCCGCGCGTGCCCCCCGGTTTGTACCGCCACTACCGCGGTGGCCTGTACCGCGTGATCGACACCGTGCGCCACAGCGAAACCCTGGAACCCCTCACGCTGTACCAGGCCCTTTATGGCCAGCAAGGGCTGTGGGTGCGGCCCGCGGCCATGTTCCTGGAGCAGGTCGAGGTCGAGGGCCGGCAGGTGCAGCGCTTCACACGGGTCGACGAAACGGATCTGCCAGGGACCTGAAACTCAGGCCACCGCCGGTAGGCGGGGCAGCACCACGATGGCCAGCAGGCCACCGCCCGCGGCATTGCGCAGTTGCAGCCGGCCTTGGTGCCGGGCCACGATATCGCGCGCGATCGACAGGCCCAGACCCACCCCACCGTGGTGCCGGTTGCGCGAACCTTCAACACGGTAGAACGGCGCCATCACGCGCTCCAGCTCGGCCTCGGGCAGGCCGGGGCCGTGGTCGCGCACCTCGATGCCGACCTCGTCCCCGGTGTCCCACAGAAACACCTCGGTCTGCCCACCGTAGCGGATCGCATTGCCAATCAGATTGCCCACGCAGCGGCGCAGGGCACCGGCCTGGGCTGGCAACAGGCCGGCACGGCCATGCACCGGCACCCAATGGCCACAGGCCTGCTGGTCGTCGGCCAGGCTGTCGACCAGGGCCTTCACATCGAGCTGCACCAGGGGTTCAGGATCGGCCACTCCACGCAGGTGGTCCAGCGTGGCCGTGATCATCTCGTCCATCTCGACGATGTCGCGCCCGAACTGGCGCCGGTCCTCGCTGCTCTCCAGGGTTTCGGCGCGCAGGCGCAAGCGGGTCAGCGGGGTGCGCAGGTCGTGCGACACGGCCGCCACGAAGCGGTCGCGCTCCTCCAACTGCTGCCGGATGCGGGCCTGCATCTGGTTGAACACCTGGATCGCCTCTTTGCATTCGGCCGGGCCATCTTCGGACAAGGGCGGCCGATCGATGTTCTTGCCGAGCTCGCGGGCTGCCAATGCCAGGCGATCGATGGGTTTGGACAACCAGCGCGCGCCGACCCAGGCCGCCACCATCAAGGCCGTCAGTCGAACACCAATGTCCAGCAGCAAGCCCGCATCCCAGATGCTGGGCGGGCCATGATGCTCCCGCGGCCCAGCCCCTCCAGGAGGCCCAGGCGGACGGCCCTGCCCAGGCTGCGCCGATACCTCAGCAGCGTCGCCATCAGCCATGCCCCGCAACACCTGTGGAGGAGGAGGCGGGCCATGGCCCGTCAGGTCGTGCAGGTTGAACATCAGCGTGAGCGCCAGCACATGGCTGGCCAGCACGGCCACAAACAACAGCAGGGCCAGGCGGCCAAAAAGGGTGCGCGGCACCCAACGGTTCAGCCAACGCCGCCAGGTGGGTGGGGGCGGCACGGCCTGCGGCGCGCCGGCGTCCTGGCCGGGCGTGTCGGGGTGGGGGCTGGCAGGCCTCAGCGCTGCCATCCGACGTGGCCCTGAACCGAACGCACGTTGAACAGGTAACCTGCGCCACGCACGGTCTTGATCAGACGGGGCTCGCGGGGATCGTCCGACAGCTTCTGCCGCAGCCGGGACACCAGCAGATCGATGCTGCGCTCAAAAGCGTCCATGGCACGGCCCCGTGCCTGCTCCATGAGTTGGTCGCGGCTGAAGATGCGCCGGGGCATGCCCAGGAAGGTACACAGCAGGCGGAACTCGGCGTTCGACAGGGGGATGACCACGCCCTCGGGCGACACCAGATGGCGCTCCATGCGGTAGAGCGACCAGCCATCGAAATGCACCACTTCGGCCTCGGCCGCCTGCGGTGCCGCGGTCGCGCCGGCCGCACTGCGACGCAACACCGTCTGAATGCGCGCGACCAGTTCTCGAGGTTCGAAGGGCTTGCTCATGTAGTCGTCAGCCCCCATCTCCAGGCCCAGCACGCGATCGTAGGCATTGCCCCGAGCGGTGAGCATGATGATGGGCAGACGAGAAGAGCGGGCGCGCAGCTCGCGCGTCAGCGCCAGGCCGTCCGCACCGGGCAGCATCAGGTCTAAAACGACCAGGTCGATGGGGTGGCTGTTGAGCCGGGCACGCATGGACTCCCCATCGGAGGCCGTGTGCACCGTGAATCCGAAACGGCCCAGGTACTGGGCCAGCAAGGTGGTGATGTCTGCGTCATCGTCCACCACCAAAATGTGTTGCATGGGTCGTCGAAAGAGGCAATGAGATAAGCGATGAAATAGGCGTTTTGTGGCCGCAGTGTAAGCAGCCCGTTAGCAGTTGGAAACGGTTGCCCAACTTCTTTACCCCCGCTTTTCAAAGCTTTGAAATGCCTTTCGTATCAATGCAGTTACACCACCGACAAACAAGGTTTACCCGGCCCCCAAAAAATCGAACCCAGCCCATGAACGCTGCTGCGAATTGACCGGCCGACGTCTGCATGGGACCCGCTTCAGCACGATCTGAAAGGAAACACCATGTCCAGTCTCAGCACCGTCAGCAGCTCCAGCCCTGGCTGGGCCAACGCCATGCCCCCCAAACCACCCGGTGGCGGGCGTCTGGCACAGCGCCTGCTCAGCGAATTCGACACCGACAACAGTGGCAGTGTGGACAGCACCGAGTTGCAAAACCTGCTGTCCGATGTGTCGCAAAAAACCGGCGTCAGCATCAGCAGCAGCACCGCCTCCGACCTGCTGTCGACCAGCGACAGCAACGGGGACGGCAGCCTGAGCGCCAGCGAGCTGAGCACGGCGCTGAAATCCGTTCTGCCACCACCCCCCTCCACATTGGATTTTGTGCAGTCGCGAAGCAACAGCGGCAGCAACACAGCCCCCCCCACGGCGACCGGCCAGGCCGGCGACGACCTGTTCAGCCAGCTCGACACCAACGGTGACAGCAGCGTCAGCCAGGACGAGCTGCAAAGCCTGCTCGACCAGATGGCCTCAGACCAGGGCAACAGCAGCTCGGCCCTCAATGCCGCCGATGTGATCAGTCAGCTCGACACCAATGGCGACGGCAGCCTGAGCGCCAGCGAGCTCGAAGCCGCGCGCCCCAAAGGCCAGGAGGCCCCCCCTCCGGGCGGCATGCCGCCCCCGCCGTTGACCGACAGCAGCCTGAACAGCAGCAGCCTGGTGACGGGCACCAGCAGCACAGACAGCACGAGCACCAGCGGCACCTCGGAAGACCCGCTGCAAGCCTTGTTCAACGCGATTGACAGCGACCAGAGCGGCGACATCAGCAGCAGCGAGGCGCAAACTTTTCTGAGTCAACTGGCCAGTCAGCTCGACAGCACGACCGGTACAACCGGAACAGGCAGCAGCTCCAGCGGCAATTCCAGCAGCACAGACAGCGACAGCAGCACCTCCAGCCAGGACCTGGTGCAACTGGTCCAGGCCGCACGGCGCGAGTACCAGGCCCACATGCACGGCTGGAACGAAATCGGCAGTCAGCTCAGCGCATCGGCCTGAGCCTGGCGCGCCAGCAACCGGGCCACCACGGCCGGATAGAGCTGGTGCTCCTGGCTCAGCACCCGGGCCGCCAGTTGCTCAGGCTGGTCTCCCGGCAGCACCGGCACCACGGCCTGGCCGAGGATCTCGCCGTGATCCAGCTCGGCCGTCACCCGGTGCACCGTGGCGCCGGCAAAGGCGCAGCCCGCCTCGATGGCGCGCTGGTGCGTGTTCAAGCCGGTGAAGGCGGGCAGCAAAGAGGGGTGGATGTTGATCAACCGGCCCTCATAGCGGGCGACGAAACCCGGCGTGAGGATGCGCATGAAGCCCGCCAGCAACACCAGCGCCGGCGCGTGCAGGTCAATCAACTGCGCCAGTTGCGCATCAAACGCTTCGCGGCTGGCAAAGTCGCGGTGGCTCAGCACAGCGGTGGCCAGGCCCTGCGCCTGGGCCCAGGCCAGGCCGGCCGAATCGGCCTTGTTGCTGATCACCGCCACGATGCGTGCGCCATGGCGTTGCGCCCAGTTCTCGCGCTGGGCGGCACCGACCAGCGCCTTCATGTTGGAGCCGCCGCCGGAGATCAGGATCACGATGTTTTTCATGGATGGGGCAGGCCCGCGGCATGCCGGAGCCCTCTGAGAACAACCCGCGATTATCCCAGAGCCCACCGGGCGACGGCCGTTCGGCCCGGGCCCCGTCCACTGCAGGCAAAATCCGGCCTGCCGCCAGCGGGCCCTGCCCTGCTGCCGCGGCCGCTGCACCGATCTCTGCCCCAGGAATCCCACCATGCCTCTTCGCCCCTTGAGCCCCACCGAAGCCCGTGTCCTTGGCACCTTGATGGAAAAGGCCCGCACCGTGCCCGACAGCTACCCGCTGACCCTCAATGCCGTGGTCTCGGGCTGCAACCAGAAGACCAGCCGCGAACCCCTGATGCAGCTGAGCGATGCCGAGGCCCAGGAGGCGCTCGACGAGCTCAAGCACCTGTCCCTGGTCTTCGAGACCAGTGGTGGGCGGGCCTCGCGTTACGAACACAACTTCAAGCGCGTGCTCGAAGTGCCCGACCAGTCGGCGGTGCTGCTCGGCCTGCTGATGCTGCGCGGCCCCCAGACCGCTGGCGAGTTGCGCATCAACAGCGAGCGCTGGCACCGCTTTGCCGACATCTCCTCGGTCGAGGCCTTTCTGGACGAACTGCAGGAGCGCCCCAGCGAAAAAGGCGGCCCCCTGGTGGTCAAGCTGCCCCGGGCACCGGGCTCGCGCGAGGCGCGCTGGGCGCACCTGCTGTGCGGACCGGTGGACGAGGCCCTGCTGAGCGCCCCCGCCGCCGGCGCGCCCGCGCCCGCCAGCCCGGCCCTGCAGGCCCGGGTCGAAGCGCTGGAGGCCGAGGTGGCCACGCTGCGCGCCACCCTCGAAAAACTGTGCGAGCAACTGGGTTTGTCACACCCCGGACAGGACTGATCGAACGACCGTGCTAAAAATCGCGGGTTGCCTTCCGACGCCTCGGTCGGACGACAAAAAGCTTCATTCGGAGACAACCCCATGGATTTGGCATTCACCCCTGAAGAACAGAAGTTCCGCGAAGAGATTCGCGCCTGGGTCAAGGAAAACCTGCCCGCCGACCTGTCGCACAAGGTGCACAACGCGCTGCGCCTGACCCGTGACGACATGCAACGCTGGGCCAAGATCCTTGGCAAGAAAGGCTGGCTGGGCCACGCCTGGCCCAAAGAGTTCGGCGGCCCCGGCTGGAATGCCGTGCAAAAGCACCTTTTCGAAGAAGAATGCGCCCTGGCCGGCGCCCCGCGCGTGGTGCCTTTCGGCCCCGTGATGGTGGCCCCGGTGATCATGGCCTTCGGCAACGCCGAGCAGCAGCAGCGCTTCCTGCCCGGCATCGCCAGCGGCGAAGTGTGGTGGAGCCAGGGCTACAGCGAACCGGGCTCGGGCTCGGACCTGGCCTCGGTCAAGACCCGCGCCGAGCGCCGTGGCGACAAGTTCATCGTCAACGGCCAGAAGACCTGGACCACCCTGGGCCAGTATGGCGAATGGATCTTCTGCCTGGTGCGCACCAGCAACGAAGGCAAACCGCAGACCGGCATCAGCTTCCTGCTGATCGACATGAAATCGCCCGGCGTGACCGTGCGCCCCATCAAGCTGCTCGATGGCGACCATGAGGTCAATGAGGTCTGGTTCGACAACGTCGAGGTGCCGGCCGAGAACCTGATCGGTGAAGAAAACAAGGGCTGGACCTACGCCAAGCACCTGCTGAGCCACGAACGCACCAACATCGCCGATGTGAACCGTGCCAAGCGCGAGCTCGAGCGCCTCAAGCGCATCGCCAAGGCCGAAGGCGTGTACGACGACCTGCGCTTCCGTGACGAGATCGCCAAGCTCGAAGTCGATGTGGTGGCCCTCGAGATGCTGGTGCTGCGCGTGCTGTCCGCCGAGAAGTCGGGCAAGAACTCGCTCGACATCGCCGGCCTGCTGAAGATCCGCGGCAGCGAGATCCAGCAGCGCTACTCCGAACTCATGATGCTGGCCGCCGGCCCCTACAGCCTGCCCTACATCCATGAAGCCATGGACGCCGGCTGGCAGGGCGACCACGTGGGCGCCGCCTACTGCGCGCCCCTGGCATCCACCTACTTCAACATGCGCAAGACCACCATCTACGGCGGCTCGAACGAAGTGCAACGCAACATCGTCGCCCAGACGGTGCTGGGCTGAGAGGAGACACACATGGATTTCGATTTCACCGACGACCAGGAACAACTCCGCGACGCCGTTCGCAAATGGGTTGACAAGGGCTACGACTTCGACCGCCGCCGCGGCATCGCCAACAGCGGCGGCTTCTCGCGCGAGGCCTACGGCGAACTGGCCGAGCTGGGCCTGACCGGCCTGTACATCCCCGAGGCCGACGGCGGCCTGGGCATGGGCCCGGTCGAAGGCATGGTGGTGCTCGAAGAGCTGGGTCGCGGCATCGTGGCCGAGCCCTTTGCCCACGCCCTGATCTCGGGCGCCGTGCTGGCCCACTACGCCGGCGCCGACCTGAAGGCCGCCTGGCTGCCCCGCATTGCCTCGGGCGAAGCCCTGGTGGTGCTGGCCCACCAGGAGCGCAAGGCCCGCTACCGCCTGGACGCCACCGAAGCCACAGCCACGGCGGCCGGCGCCGGCCACACCGTCACCGGCCACAAGAGCCTGGTGCCCGCAGGCGACCAGGCCGACGCCTTCGTGGTGCCGGCCCAGCTCAATGGCCAAACCGCGCTGTTCCTGGTCGAGCGCCAGGCCGCTGGCGTGAGCGCCCGCGGCTACGGCACCCAGGACGGCGGCCGTGCCGCCGAGCTGAGCTTCAGCAATGCCCCGGCCACCCTGATCACCGCCGACGGCCAGACCGCACTCGAGCATGCGGTGGACATCGGCATCGCAGCGGCCTGCGCCGAAGCCGTGGGCGTGATGGACAAGACCCTGGCCGTGACCGTCGAGTACATGAACACGCGCAAGCAGTTCAACGTGGTGATCTCCAGCTTCCAGGCCCTGCGTCACCGCGTGGCCGACATGAAGATGCAGCTCGAACTGGCCCGTTCGATGAGCTACTACGCCTCGCTCAAGCTCAACGCCCCGACCGCCGAGCGCCGCGCCGCCATGGCCCGCGCCAAGTACCAGTTGGGCCAGTCGATGCGCTTTGTGGGCCAGCAGGCCGTGCAACTGCATGGCGGCATCGGCGTGACCGACGAGTACATCGTGAGCCACTACTTCAAGAAGCTCACCCAGCTCGAGATGACTTTCGGCGACAGCCTGCACCAGTTGGGTGAGGTTTCCAGCCGCATGCAGGACACCGCAGGCGTTTTTGCCTGAGCCTGCCCGGTTCTTGCCACAGCGCCGTCAAATCACGGCATCACCATGGCCCGTTGCCCCTCGCAGCGGGCCATTTTTTTCACAGGAACCTCACCATGCCCAGCACCTCTCCGATTCAAGCCCGCTTGTCACGCCGCGGCTTCCTGGGCCTGTCCGGCAGCGCGCTGGCCCTGGGCGCCCTGTCGGGCTGCGCCAGCCTGGCCCCGGCACCGAAGCCCCACCCGCCGATTGTGTTCGTGCACGGCAACGGCGACACGGCCGCGCTGTGGATCACGACCGCCTGGCGCTTCGAGACCGAGGGCTGGCCGGCCGACCGCCTGTTCGCCATCGACCTGCCCTACCCCCTGGCCCGCGACGACGACGCCCAAGCCCAGCCTGGGCGCAGCTCCACGGCCGAACACATGGCCTTTCTGAAGGCCGAGGTCGAGCGGGTGCTGCAAGCCACCGGCAGCGCCCAGGTGGTGCTGATCGGCAACTCGCGCGGCGGCAACGCCATCCGCAACTACATCCGCCACGGCGGTGGCCAGCGCACCGTGAGCCACGCCATCCTCGGGGGCACGCCCAACCACGGCGTGTGGGCGATTCCCGGCTTTCGCGAGGGCAATGAGTTCTCGGGCACCGGCCCCTTCCTGAGCGGGTTGAACCGCCCCCGCAACGCGGCCGGCGATGAGGTGGACGGCCCCACGCGCTGGCTGACCATCCGGTCCGACCACAACGACAAATTCGCCTCGCCCGATGGGGTATGGATCGGCCGGCCCGGCCAGCCCACCTTCGTGACGGCCGCCGGCCCCGAACTCAAGGGCGCCGAAAACGTGGTCATCGCCGGCCTGGACCACCGCGAAACCGCCTACTCCCGCCCCGCCTTCGAAGCCATGTGGCGCTTTCTGACCGGCGAGGCACCGCGCCGCCAGGGCATCGCCATGCAAGCCCACCCGGTGCTGCAAGGCAAGATCACCGGGCTGGGCCTGAACCCGCTCGACCCCGCCAGTGGCGCCTACACCAACAACCTGCCCCTGCCCGGAGCGAAGCTTGAAATCTACGCCGTGGGCGCTGAAACGGGCTTGCGCCAGGGCGCCCCGGTGCACCAGAAGACCGTGGGCAACGATGGCCTGTGGGGCCCCTTCACGGCCGAATCCGGGCAGGCCTACGAGTTCGTGATCAGCGCACCGGGCTATGCCACCACCCACCTCTACCGCAGCCCCTTTGCCCGCTCCAGCGACTGGGTGCACCTGCGCGCCGAGCGCCTGGCCGAGGCCGAAGCGCGTCAGCCCGGCAGCGTGCTGGTGTTCACCCGCCCCCGCGGGTATTTCGACCCGCGCCGCGACAGCCTGAGCCTGGATGGGCAGGCCACCCTGCCCGGCGTGCCAGCCAGTGGCACCGCCGGCGCTTCGTCAGCGCGGCTGCGTCTGCCGGCCCAGGCGCAACGCGCCGTGGTGGGTCAATTCAACGGGGAAACCGTGGCCGGGCGCAACTGGCCGGCAGAGGCCGGGCACCTCACGGTGCTGGAGCTCACCTACTGAGGCCTTGAAAACCGTGGCACCGGGTCAGGGGCTGACGCCCCGGCCCCTGCATCAGCGGCTCAAGACGCCCTCCAGCCCCCTGCTAATGCGCACTCAAACGCGACGATTTGGGCACGTGCGCCATCAGGAACTCCATCTGATCCGACAGGATGCGCCGGTTGCGCAGGATGAAGTCTTCCCACAGGCTGGGCACGTAGGGGGTGTAGAGCAGGGGCATGCGGGCCTGCTCAGGGGTGCGGTGGCTCTTGCGGTGGTTGCAGGCCTTGCAGGCCGTGACCACGTTCATCCAGGTGTCCACGCCGTTCTGGGCAAAAGGCACGATGTGTTCGCGGGTCAGGTCGGTCTCGTGAAAGTGCTCGCCGCAGTAGGCGCACACATTGCGGTCACGGGCAAAGAGCTTGCTGTTGGTCAGACCGGGGCGCAGCTCGAAGGGGTTGATGTTGGGAACGCCCTTGGTGCCGATGATGCTGTTGACCACGATCTGCGACTGCTCGCCGGTGATCGCGTTGTGCCCACCGCGGAACACCGCGATCTGGGCGCCAGACTCCCAACGGACCTCGCCGGCGGCGTAATGAATCACGGCCTGCTCAAGGGTGATCCAGGACTGGGGCAAGCCCTGGGCGGACAGCTTCAAGACCTTCAAGTGACACTCCTACAAGGGTTGAAAACCACTGACATGGAACGCAGATCTCGGGGGCAGCCGCAGCGATTTGCATCGAAGCCGCGCCTGCTACAGCACAATATAACCTGTTTTCATGACAATTTGGCTTCAGGCGCTTGACTGACGGGCGCCGCTTGCTATCAAAAAGATAACATCCCAATGAAGATATTCCGCGGCTTCCAGCACCCGGGCATTGCCCCTGCCTGCGCACTCACCATCGGCAACTTCGACGGCGTGCACCGCGGCCACCAAGCCATGCTGGCCTTGCTGCGCAGCGAGGCCCAGCACCGCGGCGTGCCCAGCTGCGTGCTGACCTTCGAGCCCCACCCGCGCGACTATTTCGCGGCCGCCACCGGCCGGGCCGAGTTGGCACCGGCGCGCATCGGCACCCTGCGCGACAAGCTCGAAGAGCTGGCCCGCTGCGGCATCGACCAGACCGTGGTGCTGCCCTTTGACGCCCGGCTGGCCAGCCAGCCGCCCGAAGGCTTCATCGACGACGTGCTGATCCGGGGCCTGGGCGTGCGCTATGTGCTGGTGGGAGACGACTTCCGCTTCGGCGCCAAGCGCGCCGGTGACTACGCCCTGCTGGACGCCAGTGGCTCGGCGCGCGGCTTTGACGTGGCCCGCATGAACAGCTACGAGGTGCGCGGCCTGCGCGTGTCCAGCTCGGCTGTGCGCGAGGCCCTGGGCCGGGGTGATCTGGAGGCCGTGGGCCGCCTGCTGGGCCGCACCTACGCCATCAGCGGCCATGTGGTGCACGGCCGCAAGCTCGGGCGCGAGCTGGGTTTCCGCACCCTGAACCTGCGCTTTTCACACTGGAAGCCCGCCGCCAGCGGCATCTTCGTGGTGCGTGTGCACGGCCTGACCGAGCGCCCCGTGGAAGGCGTGGCCAACCTGGGCGTGCGCCCCTCGCTGGACCCGAATGACGTCAATGGCGGACGCGTGCTGCTCGAGACGCATTGCTTCGATTGGCCCGCCTCGCTGGGGTCCGACGGGGGCTACGGTAAAATTGTTCGCGTGGAACTGCTGCACAAACTGCATGATGAGCTCAAGTACGACGGTCTGGACGCCCTGATGAAGGGCATCAACCAGGACTGCGATGACGCTCGCCGGTTTCTGGCGTCCATGCACGCCGAGACCCATCGCCAGACCACGCGCGACCGAATTTAACGCCGGCACACCGTGCTGCGCGCCCCTTGGAACAGGCTCAGGGCAAACGGCTGACTTCTCCCCGCACCGGGCCGCGCCCGGGTTTGAGCCTGTCAATGCCCCATCCAACACAAAGCCATGGCTGAACAAACCCCTGATTTCCGCAGCACCCTGAACCTGCCCGACACCCCTTTCCCGATGCGGGGCGACCTGCCCAAGCGCGAGCCGGGCTGGGTGCAGGACTGGGAGGACAAGGGCATCTACAAGAAGCTGCGTGACGCCCGCTGCGGCGCGCCCAAATTCATCCTGCACGACGGCCCGCCCTACGCCAACGGCCAGATCCACATGGGTCACGCCGTCAACAAGATCCTGAAGGACATGATCGTCAAGGCGCGCCAGCTCAAAGGCATGGACGCCATGTACGTGCCGGGCTGGGACTGCCACGGCCTGCCGATCGAGAACGCGATCGAGAAGAAGTTCGGCCGCAACCTGAGCCGCGACGACATGCAGGCCAAGAGCCGCGCCTTCGCCAATGAACAGATCGGCATCCAGATGGCCGGCTTCAAGCGCCTGGGCGTGCTGGGCGAATGGGACAACCCCTACAAGACCATGAACTACGCCAACGAGGCTGGCGAGTTGCGCGTCTTGAAGCGCGTGATGGAGCGCGGCTTCGTCTACCGCGGCCTGAAGCCCGTGTACTGGTGCTTCGACTGCGGCAGCTCGCTGGCCGAGTTCGAGATCGAATACGCCGACAAGAAGAGCACCACCCTGGACGTGGCCTTCGAGTGCGCCGAGCCGGCCAAGCTGGCCGCAGCCTTCGGCCTGCCCACCCTGGACCAGCCCGCCTTTGCCGTGATCTGGACCACCACCGCCTGGACCATCCCCGCCAACCAGGCCCTGAACCTGAACCCCGAGCTCGACTACGCCCTGGTCAAGACCGAGCGTGGCCTGCTGGTGCTGGCCGCCTCGCTGGTCGAGAAGTGCATGGAGCGCTATGCCCTGAACGGCGAGGTGCTGGCCACCACCCTGGGCAAGAACCTGGGCCTGATCAACTTCAAGCACCCGCTGTACGACGTGGACCCGGGCTATGCCCGCTTCAGCCCGGTGTACCTGGCCGACTACGCCACCGCCGACGACGGCACCGGTCTGGTGCACTCGTCGCCGGCCTATGGTGTGGATGACTTCAACAGCTGCGTCGCCCATGGCATGGCCTATGACGACATCCTGAACCCGGTGCAGGGCAACGGCACCTACGCGGCCGATTTCCCGCTGTTCGGCGGCCAGCACATCTGGAAGGCCGTGCCGGTGATCATCGAGGCCCTGCGCAACGCCGGCCGCCTGTTCGCCACCCACGACATCGTGCACAGCTACCCGCACTGCTGGCGCCACAAGACCCCGGTGATCTACCGCGCCGCCGCGCAGTGGTTTGTGCGCATGGACGAGGGCGAGGGCGTGTTCACCACCGACAAGGCCCCGCAAACCCTGCGCCAGATCGCCCTGGCCGCAGTCGAGCAGACCAGCTTCTACCCCGAAAACGGCAAGGCCCGCCTGCACGACATGATTGCCGGCCGGCCCGACTGGTGCATCAGCCGCCAGCGCAGCTGGGGCGTGCCCCTGCCCTTCTTCCTGCACAAGGACAGCGGCGAGCTGCACCCCGACACCATGGCCATCATCGACCGCGCCATCGCGCTGATCGAGCAAGGCGGCATCGAGGCCTGGAGCCGCGTCACGGTGGAAGACATCCTGAGCGCCGAAGACGCACCACACTACACCAAGAGCAGCGACATCCTCGAGGTGTGGTTCGACTCGGGCTCGACCTTCTCGCATGTGCTGCGCGGCACCCACCCGGCCGCCCACCACGAAAGCGGCCCCGAAGCCGACCTGTACCTGGAAGGCCATGACCAGCACCGCGGCTGGTTCCACTCGTCCCTGCTGCTGGCCTCGGCCGTCGAGGGTCGGGCCCCCTACCGCGGCCTGCTGACGCACGGCTTCACCGTGGACAGCCAGGGCCGCAAGATGAGCAAGTCGCTGGGCAACGGCATCGAGCCCGATGAGGTCAGCAAGAAGCTGGGCGCCGAGATCATCCGCCTGTGGGTGGCGGCCAGCGATTACTCGGGCGACATCGCCGGTGACGACAAAGTGCTGGCCCGCGTGGTCGACAGCTACCGCCGCATCCGCAACACCCTGCGCTTCCTGCTGGCCAACACCAGCGACTTCAACCCCGCCACCGACAGCGTGCCGGCCGACCAGTTGCTGGAGATCGACCGCTACGCGCTGGCCCGCGCGGCCCAGCTGCAGGACACCATCCTGGCGCACTACGAGAAGTACGAGTTCCACCCCGTGGTGGCCAAGCTGCAGGTCTACTGCTCGGAAGACCTGGGCGCCTTCTACCTCGACGTGCTGAAGGACCGCCTCTACACCACCGCGCCCAAGAGCCTGGCCCGCCGAAGCGCCCAGACCGCGCTCTACCAGATCACCCAGGCCATGCTGCGCTGGATGGCCCCGTTCCTGAGCTTCACCGCCGAAGAGGCCTGGAAGCTGGTGGGCCACTCCGAGTCGATCTTCATCGACACCTACTGGAACTTCGGCGCCACCGAAGCCGCCCTGCTCGACAAGTGGGACCGCATCCGCGCTGCCCGTGAAGGGGTCAACAAAGAGATCGAAGCCCTGCGCTCGGCAGGCCAGGTGGGCGCCTCGCTGCAGGCCAACGTGAGCCTGACCGTGGCCCAGGACAGCGCACTGCTGGCCGCCCTGCAAAGCCTGGGCGACGACCTGAAGTTCGTCTTGATCACCTCGGCCGCCACCCTCAACGCCGGCGCTGCCGGCAGCGAAACCCAGGTCGTCGTGACCCCCTCGACCGCCGCCAAGTGCGAGCGCTGCTGGCACTACCGCGACGACGTGGGCAGCAACCCCGCCCACCCGACCCTGTGCGGCCGCTGTGACAGCAACCTGCATGGGGCCGGCGAAAGCCGCAGCTTCGCCTGATGGCGGCGCCCCGTGGCAAGGGCGGCGCGGGTGCTGCCCCCAAGGTCAAACTGGTCAAGGGGGGCGGCGGCCCCCTGAGCACTCTGCTGCCCTGGCTGGCCTGGGCACTGATCGTGCTGATCGCGGACCAGTTCACCAAGGTGCTGATCCTGGGCTACTACCACCTGCACGACAGCACCACGGTGCTGAGCTTTTTCAACATCGTGCGGGCCCACAACACCGGTGCGGCGTTCTCGTTCCTGGCCACTGCGGCGGGCTGGCAGCGCTGGCTGTTCACCGGCATCGGCCTCACGGCCGCCGGCTTCATCCTGTGGCAGCTGCGCCAGCACAGCGGCCAGCGCCTGTTCTCATTCGCCCTGTCCAGCATCCTGGGCGGCGCCATCGGCAACGTGGTGGACCGCTTGCTGCATGGCTATGTGGTCGACTTTCTGCAGTTCCACTGGGATTTTCTGGCCCCCATGTTCCCGGGCGGCTACTTTCCGGCCTTCAACATCGCCGACAGCGCCATCACCCTGGGCGCCACCTGCCTGGTGCTCGATGAGCTGCTGCGCGTGAAGCGCGGGCGCTGAGCACCCCGGGCCCGATCTGGCGCCCGATCCGCCAGCCGGATCGGGCCTTCACTTCTTTTCCGTTTTCCGTCATCACCTCGTCACACGCTGACGGTTCAATGTAAACGTTTACATCGAACCCCCAGCGTCCCATGAGCATCCAGGAAGTGGCTCGCCGGGCCGGGGTGTCGGTGGCCACGGTGTCGCGGGTGTTCAACCTGCCCGACAAGGTGGCCCCCGAGACCCGGGCCCTGGTCGAACAAGCCGCCCAAGACACGGGCTATCTGCCCAACGCCAGTGCCCGCACCCTGCGCACCCAGCGCAGCCGCGCCCTGGGCGTGGTGTTGCCCACCCTGGTGAACCCGGTGTTTGCCGAGTGCCTGCAGGGCATTGCCAGCGCGGCCAGCGCCGCGGGCTACGCCATCGTGCCCCTGACCACCGACTACCGCCTGGCCCACGAGGAGCAGGCCGTGGCCAAACTGCTGGCCGGCAATGTGGACGGCATGATCCTGGTGGTGAGCGACCCGGCCGAGTCGAGCGCCCTGCAGCGGCTGCAGGCTCTGGGCCACCCCTATGTGCTTTGCTACAACCGCCACCCGGCCCACCCCTGCGTGTCGGTGGACGGCGAGCAGGCCGTGGCGGCCCTGGTGGGCCGACTGGTACAGCAAGGGCACCGGCACATCACCATGGTCAGCGGCCAGCGCGCCGCCTCCGACCGCGCCCAGCAGCGCTGCCGCGGCTATGCCGCCGGCATGCGGGCCGCCGGCCTCAGCCCGGCCCCGGTGCTGGAAGTGCCCTTCCTCGAGCCCAGCCAGCACACCCTGATCGAACACCTGCGGGGGCCACACCGGCCCACCGCCCTGATCGGCTCGAACGATCTGCTCGCCCTGCGCTGCCTGCGCGCCGCTCGCCTGGCCGGCCTGTCGGTGCCCGGCCAGCTCAGCGTGGTGGGCTTTGACGGCATCGCCCTGGGCGACGACCTGAGCCTGCGCCTGAGCACCATCACCCAGCCCAATGCCGAGCTGGGGCGCCAAAGCGTCGAATGGCTGCTGCAGGCCCTGCAGGAAGGCCTGCCCCCGCCGCCCAGCGGCAGTCGCAGCCTGGCCCACGGCTTCCGGGTGGGCGAGACCTGCGCCGCACCCGACATCCCCCATTTTTCAGTTGAAGTCTGTTGAACCCTGTCCTACCCACCACCCTGGAGTGAACCGATGCGAAACCTCATCACCCCCCTGTTGCGTGCCAGCGTGCTGGCCGCCGGCCTGGCTGCCAGCAGCCTGGCCCTGGCCCAGAACGCCATCTGCTACAACTGCCCCACCGAATGGGCGGATTGGGGCGGCCAGATCAAGGCCATCAAGGCCAAGACCGGCATCACCGTGCCGCCCGACAACAAGAATTCGGGCCAGTCGCTGGCCCAACTGGTGGCTGAAAAAGCCAGCCCGGTGGCCGATGTGACCTACCTCGGCGTCACCTTTGCCATCCAGGCCCAGAAGGACGGCGTGGTGGCGGCCTACAAGCCCGCCGCCTGGGCCGACATCCCCGACGGCCTGAAAGACCCGCAAGGCCACTGGTTCACCATCCACTCGGGCACCCTGGGCTTCATGGTCAATGTGGACGCCCTCAAAGGCAAGCCCGTGCCCAAGTCGTGGGCCGACCTGCTCAAGCCCGACTACAAGGGCCTGATCGGCTACCTCGACCCGGCCTCGGCCTTTGTGGGCTACGTGGGCGCCGTGGCCATCAACCAGGCCCGTGGCGGCTCGCTGGACAACTTCGGCCCGGCCATCGACTACTTCAAGGCCCTGCAGAAGAACGAGCCCATCGTGCCCAAGCAGACCTCGTATGCCCGCGTGCTGTCGGGTGAGATCGCGATCCTGCTCGACTACGACTTCAATGCCTACCGCGCCAAGTACAAGGACCAGGCCAATGTGCAGTTCGTGATCCCGGCCGAAGGCACGCTGGTGGTGCCCTACGTGATGAGCCTGGTGGCCAACGCCCCGCATGCCGACAACGGCCGCAAGGTGCTCGATTTCGTGCTGTCGGACGAGGGCCAGGCCCTGTGGGCCAACGCCTACCTGCGCCCGGTGCGCGCCGGCGCCATGAGCAAGGAAGTGCAGTCGCGCTTCTTGCCCGCCAGCGAGTACGCCCGCGCCAAGACGGTGGACTACGCCAAGATGGCCGCCGTGCAGAAGGCCTTCTCCGAGCGCTACCTCAAAGAAGCCCAATAAGCCGCCACGGCAGCCCCTGCCCCGCATCATCATGCCCACCCTGTCGCCCCAAGCCCAAAGGCTGGCCTGCGCCGCACCGGCGCTGGCCTTCTTCGCCGCCTTCTGGTTGCTGCCCGTGCTGCAACTCGTGGCCTTGCCCGCCCACAAGGGCTGGGCCACCTACTTCGCCGTGCTGACCGAGGCCCGCTACCTGAAAAGCCTGCTGCAGACCCTGGGCCTGTCGCTGGTCGTGACCGCGGCCACCCTGGTGCTGGGGGCCGGCGTGGGCGTGACCCTGGCGCGCCAGCGCTTTGCGGGGCGGGGGCTGCTGCTGTCGCTGCTGACGCTGCCGCTGTCGTTTCCGGGCGTGATCATCGGCTTTTTCATGATCCTGCTGGGCGGCCGCCAAGGCCTGGTGGCCGATCTGACCGAAGCCCTGGGCGCGGGCCGCGTGACCCTGGCCTACGGGCTGGGCGGCTTGTTCCTGGCCTACCTGTATTTTTCGCTGCCCCGCGCCATCGGCAGCTACACCGCCGCGGCCAGCGCCATGGACCCGGCCCTGGAAGAGGCGGCCCGATCGCTCGGTGCCGGCCCCTGGCGCGTGGTGTGCGACGTGTGGTGGCCCGAGCTGGCCCCCACCACCGTGGCCTGCGGCGCCATGGTGTTCGCCACCGCCATGGGCGCCTTCGGCACGGCCTTCACGCTGGCCAGCCAGTACGAGGTGCTGCCCATCACGATCTACAACGAGTTCACCAACTACGCCAACTTCGCGCTCGCCGCCAGCCTCTCGCTGAGCCTGGGCGCGATGACCTGGGGTGTGCTGTGGCTGGCGCGGCGGCTCGGCCCCGAAGCCCGAAAAGCCCACCAAGCGCCCCTGGCCGGAGCCTGAAGCCATGCGCACCCCACGACAAGCCTCCCCCATGCTGCTGGCGCTGACCGCCCTGGTGGCCCTGTTCATGCTGGCCCCCATGGCCCTGTCGGTGCTGGCCGGCCTGCTCAACAACTACCCCCGGGGCCTGAAAAGCGGCCTCACCACCCGCTGGCTGGTCGAGGTGTGGGACAACTACGGCGGCACGGTGCTGGCCTCGCTGGGCCTGGCCAGCGCCTGCGTGCTGGCCTGCCTGCTGCTGGGCGTGCCCTGCGCCTATGCGCTGGCGCGCAGCCGCTCGCGCTGGGCCCGCCTGTTCGAAGAGCTGCTGACCCTCCCCGTGGCCGTGCCCGGGCTGGCCAGCGCCCTGGCCCTGATCCTCACCTATGGCGCCTGGCAAGGCCTGCGCCAGAGCTATGGCTTTGTGCTGATCGGCCACATCGTGTTCACCCTGCCCTTCATGGTGCGCACGGTGGGCGCCGCTTTTCAGCGCGATGAGCTGCGCTCGCTCGAAGAGGCCGCCCGCTCGCTGGGTGCGCGCTTCGACCAGCGCTTTCTGGGTGTGCTGGTGCCCGCCGTGCTGCCGGCCATCGTGTCCGGCTGCCTGATGGTCTTCACGCTCTCGGTGGGGGAATTCAACCTCACCTGGATGCTGCACACCCCTTTGACCCGAACCCTGCCCGTGGGCCTGGCCGACAGCTACGCCTCGATGCGCCTGGAGGTGGGCTCGGCCTACACCCTGGTCTTCCTGCTGGTGATCCTGCCGGTGCTGTGGGGCCTGCAGGGCCTGGGTCGCCTGATGGAGAAACACCTTGGAACTTGAACGCACGCGCGTGGACATCGTCCAATGCGCCAAAACCTACCCCGACGGCACCCGCGGCCTGCAACCCACCACGCTGCACATCGAGCCTGGCGAAGTGCTGGCCCTGCTGGGCCCCTCGGGCTGTGGCAAAACCACCCTGCTGCGCCTGATCGCCGGGCTGGAGTTGCCCGATGAGGGCAGCCGCCTGCTGTTCGGCGACACCGAGGTCACCCGGCTGCCGATCGAGCAGCGCGGCGTGGGCATGGTGTTCCAGCACTACGCGCTGTTTCCGCACATGACGGTGGCTGCCAACATCGGCTACGGCCTGCGCCTGCGCGGCGCCCCCGTGGCCGAGCAGCGCCGTGTGGTGGGCGAGCTGGTCGACCTGGTGCGGCTGAACGGTCTGGAGCACCGGCGCCCGGCCGAACTCTCGGGCGGCCAGCGCCAGCGGGTGGCCCTGGCCCGCGCCGTGGCCGTGCGCCCGCGCGTGCTGTTGCTGGACGAGCCCCTGACCGCGCTGGACGCCAAGCTCAAGGAGCAGTTGCGCGACGAACTGGCCGAGCTGCTGCGCCGCCTGCACATCACCGCGGTGCACGTCACCCATGACCAGCAGGAGGCCCTGGCCATTGCCGACCGCCTGGCCGTCATGCAGGCCGGGCGCATCGTGCAGGTGGGCGACGGCGAAACCCTGTACCGGCGGCCGGAACACCCCTTCGTGGCCACCTTCCTGGGCCGCGTGAACCGCCTGCAACGCGACGAGGACGCGCGCCGCCGCCACGTACTGAAGCTGGGCCGGATCGAACTGCCCTGCCCGCCCGTGTGGGGCGACCAGCCCCAGCTGCTGCTGCGGCCCGAAGACATCGAGCTGTGTGAAGCCCGCCCCGACGTGGCCGAGGCCCAGGTGATGCAGCGGCGCTTTCTGGGCGAGCGCGTGCAGTTGAGCCTCAGCCTGCCCCACCAGCCGCTGATCTCGGTCGACGTGGACCGCGATCACCCGGCCCGCGCCGGTGATACCGTGGGCGTGCGTGTCGCGCCCCAGAACCTGATGCCGGCCGAAGCCGTCACCGCCTGAGCGGACCGCCGCCCCCACCCGACCGAAGCCCCCTCCGAGCGAAGCCTCCCCATGAACACCTTGCTGGCCCAACTGTCCGACCTGCACATCCGCGAGCCCGGCCGCCTGGCCTATGGCCGCCTGGACACCGCCCCCTACCTGGCGCAGGCCGTGCAGACCCTGCTGCGCCTGCCGCAAGCCCCACAGGCCGTGGTGATCACCGGCGACCTGACCGACTTCGGCCGCGCCGCCGAATACACCCACCTCGCGGAGCTGCTGGCCCCCCTGCCCATGCCGGTGTACCTGATGCCCGGCAACCACGACGACCGCGATCAGCTGCGCCAGAGCTTTCCCCAGCACCGCTACCTGGGCACCGAGGGCTTTGTGCAGTACAGCGTGCCGGTGGGCCCGCTGCAGCTGATCGCGCTCGACACCGTGGTGCCCGGCGCCAGCCACGGCACACTGTGCCCGCAGCGCTTGGCCTGGCTGGCCGACGAGCTGGAGCGCCAGCGCGAGCGGCCGGTGATCCTGGCCCTGCACCACCCGCCGTTCCAGACCCTGATCGGCCACATGGACCGGATCGGCCTGCTGCAGGGTGCCGACGAGCTGGAGGCCCTGGTGGCCCGCCACCCCCAGGTGCAGCGGGTGGTCTGTGGCCACCTGCACCGCAGCATCCAGGTGCGCTTTGGCGGCACGCTGGCGCAGACCGTGCCCTCGCCCGCCCACCAGGTGTGCCTGGACCTGGCGCCCGACGCCGCCTCGGCCTGGACGCTGGAGCCCCCCGGCTTCGGCCTGCACGCCTGGAGCGAAGCCGGCGTGCTGGTGAGCCACACCGTGGCCTGCGGCAAGCACCCCGGCCCCTACCCGTTTCACGACGGGGGGCAACTGATTGACTGATTGACTGACTGATCGATGGATCGACTGATCAGAAGTTGAGCTTCAGGCCCGGGCTGGGCCAGCGGCTGCGGTACACCTTGCCGGTGCCCGAGGCGGTGATCCAGACGTCGCGCATGTCCGCCCCGCCAAAGCACAGGTTGGTGCAGATCAGGTCGGGCACCGCCGCGTGTTCGGTCAGGCCTGTGGCCGGGTCGAACACGGTGATGCCACCGTTCAGGATGGTGGCCACGCACACCTTGCCATCGGCCTGCACGGCCAGGCTGTCGAGAAACTGGCAACCCGGCAGGTTGGCCACCACCCGTGCCGGCTGGAACGGCGACACGGTCTGCACCACGCCCGGCGACAGCACATCAAAGGCCCAGAGCCGGCCCAGGTAGGTGTCGGCCACGTAGACCACTTTTTCGTCGGGCGACAGGCCCACCCCGTTGGGGGCCAACAGCAGCGGGCCGGCGCGCACGATGCGCGAGCCATCGGGCAGGGCGTAGTACAGGCCGCCGAACTGGCGCGAGTGCTCGTTGCCGCAGCCATGGTCGGTGAACCAGAAACCGCCCTGGCGGTCGAACACCAGGTCGTTGGGGCCGATCAGGCGCTGGCCCTCGCATTCGGTGTACAGGGTGCGCACCTCGCCGGTGGCCAGGTCCACGCGCTGGATGCTGCCGCCCTGGTGCTCAGGCGGTGTGGCGCCGGGGATGTTGAGCCCCTCCACCGCGTGAAAGCGGAACGAGCCCCCGTTGTTGGTGACATAGGCCGCCCCATCCGGGCCGATGGCCACCCCGTTGGGGCCGCCGCCCAGCTCGGCCACCACCTGCACCTCGCCTTGCGGTGTGATGCGGCTCAGCGTGCCGCGCTGGATCTCGGTGAGCAGAAGGTTGCCGTCGGGCAGCAGCACAGGCCCTTCGGGAAATTGAAGGCCTGAGGCCAGGCCTGTGAGTTCGAGTTCGATCGCCATGGGTGTTGTCTCCCTGCATGAGGTGAAGCGCTGCGAAATCCCGCAGCGCCTTCCTTGTACGGAGAGCGCCCCCCGATGTCAGTCCGTCTCGCGACATCGGGGGCCCATGGCCACCCTGCCGGTCTGCCGACCTCAGTGCTCGTCGTGGGCGATCTGAGTGCGGCTGGCGTAGCGCTGGGCCAGCACCGCACACACCATCAGCTGCATCTGGTGGAACAGCATCAGCGGCAGCACGATGGCCCCCACCGTGCCCGAGGCGAACAGCACCTTGGCCATGGGCACGCCGCTGGCCAGGCTCTTTTTGGAGCCACAGAACACGATGGTGATCTCGTCTTCTTTCGAAAAGCCCAGCTTGCGCGCCAGCAAGGTGGTGCAGACCAGGGCCAGGGCCAGGATCACGGCACACACCAGCAGCAGGCCCAAGAGCGAGGTCAGGGGCATGTCCTTCCAGAGGCCCTGGATCACGGCCGCGCTGAAGGCCGTGTAGACCACCAGCAGGATGGAGCCCTGGTCCACGTACTTGAGCATGGCGGCACGGCGCTTCACGAAGTCGCCGATCCAGGGGCGCAGCAGGTGGCCGGCCAGAAACGGCACCAGCAGCTGCAGCATGATGTGGCCGATGGCGGCCAGCGGGTCGCCGCCCGCCGCGTGGCGCTGCAGCAGCAGGCCCACCAGCAGCGGGGTGATGAAGATGCCCATCAAGGTGGAGGCCGAGGCACTGCAGATGGCCGCCGGCATGTTGCCCCGGGCCACTGCGGTGAAGGCAATCGCCGACTGCACCGTGGCCGGCAGCGCGCACAGGAACAGCACGCCCAGGTACAGATCGGGCGTCACCAGCGGCTGCAACAGCGGCCGCAGCGCCCAGCCCAGCAGCGGAAACAGCACAAAGGTGCTGGCCACCACCACCAGGTGCAGGCGCCAGTGGCTGATGCCGGCCAGCACCGCATCGCGCGAGAGCTTGGCCCCGTGCAGAAAGAACAGCAGGCTGACGGCGGCCACGGTGAGCCACTCGAAGCCCTGGGCCACCTGGCCCGAGGCGGGCAGCACGCTGGCCAGCACCACGGTGCCCAGAATGGCGAAGGTGTAGTTGTCAGGGATGAATCGCGAACGCGCCATGCGGCCTCCAAAGCGGTGGGCCCCGCGCCATGCCGGGCCCAGGTGGGCGATTAAGCCTCAGCCTGATTCAAAAGTGAAATGCATTTCACTGATGGATTTATTATTCGACCTCATGAATGTCACCCTGCGCCAACTGGAGGTGTTCCGCTCCGTGGCCCTCACCCGCAACTTCAGCCGCAGCGGCCAGCTGATCGGCCTGACCCAGCCCGCGGTGAGCCGCTGCATCACCGAACTGGAGGCCCAACTGGGCCTGAAGCTGCTCAACCGCACCACGCGCGAGGTCGAGTTGACCGAGGCCGGCCGCAAGCTGGCCGCCCGCCTGGAACGCGTGCTGGAAGAGCTGGACAACACCTTGCTCGACGTGCAGGGCATGGCCACCGAGCGCCGAGGCCGGGTGCGTGTGGCCAGCAGCCCCACGCTGTCGGCCAACCTGATGCCCGAATGCATCGCGCTGTGCCGGCGCCAATGGCCCGGCCTGCAGCTGACCCTGCTGGACCGCATCCAGCACGACGTGCTGGACAGCGTGCGCTCGGGCGAGGTGGACTTCGGGGTGGTGATCGACCCCGGCGAGCGCGAAGACCTGCATGGCGAGCCCATCCTGTCCGAGCCGTTCTGCCTGGTGTGCCTGCCCGGGCACGCCCTGGCGCAGCAAGCCCAGGTGCACTGGCGCGATCTGGCCGGCGAATCCCTGGTGCTGCTGGACCACGCCTCGGGCAGCCGGCGCCTGATCGACCGGGCCCTGGAGGCCCAGGGGGTGGTGGCCGAAAACGCCCAGGACGTGGGCCACCCCACCACCATCTTCCGCATGGTCGAGGCCGGCCTGGGCCTGTCGGTGGTGCCCCACCTGGCCCTGCCCCCCGAAGGCCTGAGCGGCCTGGCCGTGCGCCCCCTGCTGCCGCGGGTGGACCGCGACATCATGCTGGTGCACCGGCGCAACCGGGCCCTGTCGCCCCTGGCCCAGGCCGCCTGGGAGCTGATCCGCGACGTGGCCCGACAGCGCCAGGCCGTGCCGGCCCCCTGAGGGCGGATCGGCCTCAGGCGATACTTTCAGGCTTTCATCGCCCAGGCCTTGACCCATGACCGAACTGCGCCGCCTCTACCCCGCCATCGAACCCTATGAAACCGGCCTGCTCGACGTGGGCGACGGCCACCGCGTCTACTACGAGCGCGTGGGCACGCCGGGCGCCAAGCCGGCGGTGTTTCTGCATGGCGGCCCGGGCGGCGGCATCTCGCCCGAGCACCGGCGCCTGTTCGACCCGGCGCGCTACGACCTGCTGCTGTTCGACCAACGTGGCTGCGGCCGCTCCACCCCGCATGCGGGCCTGGAGGCCAACACCACCTGGCACCTGGTGGACGACATCGAGGCCCTGCGCCAGCTACGGCCCGGCACCGAGCGCTGGCTGGTGTTCGGCGGCTCCTGGGGTTCGACCCTGGCGCTGGCCTATGCACAAAAGCACCCGCAACGCGTGAGCGAGCTGGTGCTGCGCGGCGTCTACACCGTGACCCGGGCCGAGCTGGACTGGTACTACCAATACGGGGTGTCGGAGATGTTTCCCGAGAAGTGGGCGCGCTTCCAGGCCCCGGTGCCGGAGGCCGAGCGCGGCCACATGATGGCGGCCTACCACCGCCTGCTGACCGGCCCGGACCTGGCCCGCCAACAGGAGGCCGCCCTGGCCTGGAGCCTGTGGGAGGGCGAAACCATCACCTTGCTGCCCAGCCCCGGCAACCATGACCAGCATGCAGACCCGCACTTTGCGCTGGCCTTCGCCCGGCTGGAGAACCACTACTTCATGCACGGCGCCTGGCTGGAAGACGGCCAGTTGCTGCGCGACGCCCACCGCCTGGCCGACATTCCAGGCGTGATCGTGCATGGCCGCTACGACATGCCCTGCCCGGTGCGCTACGCGCACACCCTGCACCAGGCCTGGCCGGGTTCGGAGTTCCACCTGATCGAGGGCGCCGGCCATGCCTGGACCGAGCCCGGCATCCTGGACCAGTTGCTGGCCGCCACCGACCGCTTCGCCGGGCTCTAAGAGCGTGTTCAAAGTCTCCCGCGGGTCGCGCAGCGGTCTTTTCGGGATGGGATGCAAGGCGCGGTGCGCCGTCGATAGCCCGGCTATCGACAAGCGCCGCAACGCCGCAGACCGCCCGAAAAGGCCACTGCCCGAAGGGTTGGAGCGAAATCGGGCACAAACCTGACGATGTGGCGCCCCGGCTGCTTGCATGGGCACCAGCCCATGCGGCGCATCCGGGCCACCCACTCATCCCGATTGCGCTCCAACGCGGCCCGTGCGAGACATTGAACACGCTCTAAAGCCCCAGGCTGGCGGCAATGATCAGGCTGGCCTCCAGGGTGAATTCACCAACCGCCACCCGCTGAACCAGTTCATCGCGGGTGAGCAGGGCAAACTGCGCCACCTCGCCATCCTGGTTCTCGGGGGCCCGCCCTGCCGGCACCTCGCAGACAAACCAGTCGATGCGCTCGACCATGTAGCCGCAACCGCCCCCCTCGGCGCTGGGGCGGGCGAATTCGACGTGGCCGCCATGGCTCAGGGCGGGCATCTGCTCCACATGCAGGCCCGCCTCTTCCCAGGTTTCACGGGCCAGGGCCTGGTGCAGGGTGTCGGCGGCCGACACCATGCCCCCCATCAGGGTGTCCCACAGGCCGGGGTCGTTGGGCTTGTCATGGGCGCGTTGTTGCACCCAGTGGCGCCCGTCGGGGGCCAGGCCCACCAGGTGCACGGCCTGGGTGGCCAGGCCCAGCACACGCACCGCGCCGCGCTCGATGGTGCCCAGGCGCTGCCCTTGGGCGCCGACCACGGTCAGCTGTTCGTTGCGCCAGGGGCCGCAACGGCCGGCGGCGCGCAGGGCCAGGGCCAGGGGCTCCAAGGCGGCGGTGATGCCGGCCTCGGTGGGCTCGGCCCGCAGGTGCCAGCTCGGGCCGCGCGCGTCGAGCTGGCGCGAAAGGCCCAGGCCCGCCGCCCCCGGCAGGGTGCCCAGCACCGCATCCTCCACCGAGCCCAGGGTGTGGCCCGCCACCACCAGAGGCAGGCGCGGGCGACGGGGCGCCTGCCAGGCCTGCGCACGCAGGGCCTGCAACCAGGCCGTACTCAGGGGGTTGTCGTGGCTCACAGCGTGAGGATGGTGCAGCCCGTGGTCTTGCGGGCTTCCAGGTCGCGGTGCGCCTGTTGCACGTCTTCGAGGCGGTAGCGCTGCTCGATGTGGATCTTCACCTGACCACTGCGCACCACCTCGAACAGGTCATCGGCCATGGCCTGGTTGCTCTCGCGCGTGGCGATGTGGGTGAACAGGGTCTGGCGCGTGACATACAGCGAGCCCTTGGCGCCCAGCATGCCGGGGGCAAAGGGCGGCACCGGGCCGGAGGCGTTGCCGAAGCTGGCCATCAGGCCGAAGGGGCGCAGGCAGTCGAGGGATTTGTCCCAGGTGTCCTTGCCCACCGAGTCGTACACCACCTTGACGCCCTGGCCGCCAGTGATCTCCTTGACGCGGGCCGCAAAATCTTCGGTGCTGTAGTTGATCACGTGGGCCGCGCCATTCGCCTTGGCGAGGGCGCACTTGGCGTCCGAGCCCGCGGTGCCGATCAGCTGCAGGCCCAGGGCCTTGGCCCATTGGCAGGCAATCAGGCCCACGCCGCCGGCCGCCGCATGGAACAGCACGAAGTCGCCGGGCTGCAGGCCTTCCACCGGGCGGGTCTTCTTGAGCAGGTACTGGGCGGTGAGGCCCTTGAGCATCATGGCCGCGCCGGTCTCGAACGAGATGTCGTCGGGCAGCTTGCACACATTGCGGGCCGGCATCACGCGCACTTCGGAGTAGCTGCCCGGCGGGTTGGCGGCATAGGCGGCACGGTCGCCGGCGCGCAGGTGGGTCACGCCCTCGCCCACCGACTCGACCACGCCCGAGCCTTCCATGCCCAGCTGCAGCGGCATGGGGAAGGGGTAGAGGCCGGTGCGCTGGTAGACGTCGATGTAGTTCAGACCCACCGCATGGTGGCGGATGCGGATCTCGCCAGGGCCGGGCTGGCCCACTTCCACCTCCACGATCTTGAGTTGTTCGGGACCACCAGGCTGGTCAATGCGTACGGCGCGGGTCATGTCATGTCTCCGGTTGCGAGGGGCGAAGGGAACGAAATGGGGGACGGACTCTGCATCCAGCAGCTGCGGCGCAGGCCAAACCGGGCGAAATGGTGCCACGAATTGGCGGGCCGTGCTGGTCTCTCGGCGCAAGGCCAGCGGCCGCACTGTAAAGTGCGCCCCCATGCAACACCGACTCAGCCCCTCGACCATCGCCCTGCTCACCCTGCCGCCCCTGCTGTGGGCGGGCAATGCCGTGGTGGGCCGCCTGGTGCATGAGCTGGTGCCACCGATGACGCTGAACCTGCTGCGCTGGGCGATCGCCTTCGTGTTGCTGCTGCCACTGGCGGGCCGCACCCTGCGCCGCGACAGCCCCCTGTGGGCCCATTGGCGGCGCTACAGCCTGCTGGGCCTGCTGGGGGTGGGCTGCTACAACGCCTTGCAGTACCTGGCGCTGCAGACCTCCACCCCGATCAATGCCACCCTGGTGGGCTCGAGCATGCCGGTGTGGATGCTGAGCGTGGGTGCGCTGTTCTTCGGCGTGCCGGTGGCGCGCCAGCAGTTGCTGGGCGCCCTGCTGTCCATCGTGGGCGTGGTGCTGGTGCTGAGCCGCGGTGAATGGGCCCAGCTGATGGCCTTCAAGCTGGTGGCGGGCGACCTGTTCATGCTGCTGGCCACCATCGCCTGGTCGTTCTACAGCTGGCTGCTGGTGCGCACCGCCGAGCCCCCGGGCCTGCGCCAGGACTGGTCGGGTTTTCTGATCGCACAGATGGTGTTCGGCCTGGGCTGGTCGGGCCTGTTCGCCGGCGGCGAATGGCTGCTGACCCCCGCCCACATCAGCTGGGGCTGGCCGCTGCTGGCCGCGCTGGCCTTCATCGCCCTGGGCCCTGCCCTGCTGGCCTACCGCTGCTGGGGCAGCGGCGTGCAGCAGGCCGGGCCGGGTGTGGCGGGCTTTTTCATCAACCTCACGCCCTTGTTTGCGGCGCTGATGTCGACAGTGTTCCTGGGCGAGCACCCGCACCTCTACCACGCGGTGGCGTTTGCCTTCATCGTGGGCGGCATCGTGGTGTCGGCCCGGCGCTGAACGCCCATAAAAAACGCCCTGCAACCGTGAGGCTGCAGGGCGCTGGGCAGGGGACGCTGTGGGGGCTGAAGGCCCCGAAGCCCTGCTGCGATCAGTGTCTGATCAATGGCGGAAGTGGCGCACGCCGCTGAACACCATGGCCACGCCACGCTCGTTGGCGGCGTCAACCACTTCCTGGTCGCGCATCGAGCCGCCCGGCTGGATGACGCAGGTGGCACCGGCGTCCACCACCACATCAAGGCCGTCGCGGAACGGGAAGAAGGCATCGCTGGCCACGGCCGTGCCATGCAGGCTCAGGTTGGCGTGGCCGGCCTTGATGCTGGCGATGCGAGCCGAGTCGAGGCGGCTCATCTGGCCGGCGCCCACCCCCATGGTCATGCCGCCCTTGCAGAAGACGATGGCGTTGCTCTTGACGAACTTGGCCACCTTCCAGGCGAACAGCAGGTCTTGCAGTTCTTCGGCCGTGGGTTGCTTGGTGGTGACGACCTTGAGGTCGGCCAATTGCAGCTCGTGGTTGTCGGCGCTCTGGATCAGCAGGCCCGAGCCGATGCGCTTCACGTCCATCAGGTTCTGGCCCTTGTCCCAGGCGGTGGCGCCACCGGCGGGCAGTGCGATTTTCAGGATGCGCACATTGACCTTGGTCTTGAAGACTTCCAGGGCTTCAGGCGTGAAATCGGGCGCCATCAGCACCTCGACGAACTGCTTGCTGACCTGCTGGGCCGCAGCAGCATCCAGCGTGCGGTTGAAGGCGATGATGCCGCCGAAGGCCGAGGTCGGATCGGTCTGGAAGGCCTTGTTGTAGGCCTCGAGCGGGCCGCTGCCCACGGCCACGCCGCAGGGGTTGGCGTGCTTGACGATCACGCAGGCCGGCACGTCGAAGCTCTTGACGCATTCCCAGGCGGCGTCGGCGTCGGCGATGTTGTTGTAGCTGAGCTCCTTGCCCTGCAGCTGCTCAGCCGTGACCAGCGAGCCCGGTGCGGGGTACAGGTCGCGGTAGAAGGCGGCCTGCTGGTGCGGGTTCTCGCCGTAGCGCAGGTCTTGCAGCTTGATGAAGCGGCCATTGCTCTGGGCCGGGAACAGCTGCTTGGAGGGGGTGTTGTTGCCTTCTTCGAAGTTCAGCGCCGACAGGTAGTCGCTGATGGCGCCGTCGTAGTTGCTGATGCGGTTGAAGGCGGCCACCGACAGGCCGAAGCGGGTCTTGTCGCTGAGCTTGTTGCCGTTGGCCTTGAGCTCGGCCACCACGCCCGCGTACTGCGAGGCGTCGGTCAGCACGCCCACGTCCTTCCAGTTCTTGGCGGCGCTGCGCACCATGGCCGGGCCGCCGATGTCGATGTTCTCGATCGCGTCTTCCAGGGTGCAGCCGGGCTTGGCCACGGTGGCTTCAAACGGGTACAGGTTGACCACCAGCAGGTCGATGGTGTCGATGCCGTGCGCGGCCAGAGCAGCCATGTGCTCGGGCAGGTCGCGGCGGGCCAGCAGGCCGCCGTGCACCTTGGGGTGCAGGGTCTTGACGCGGCCGTCCAGCATTTCGGGGAAGGCCGTGACCTCGGCCACCTCGGTGACCGGCAGGCCTTGTTCGGCCAGCAGCTTGGCGGTGCCGCCGGTGGAAATCAGCTTGATGCCGAGAGTGTGCAGTTCCCGGGCCAATTCGACGATGCCGGTCTTGTCGGAAACAGAAAGAAGTGCGTTCATGCGAGGGTCTTCAGTTTTGGATTTGGATTTCGAAATGGGTTCGGTCGTCACTTGAGCAGTTCGTGCTCGATGAGCTTTTTGCGCAGCGTGTTGCGGTTCAGGCCCAGCCACTCGGCCGCGCGCGACTGGTTGTGCTCGGCCTGGGCCATCACCACCTCCAGCAGCGGTTTTTCGACCAGGCGGATCAGCATCTCGTGCATGCCGTGCGGCTCTTCGCCGTGCAGGTCGCGGAAATACTCCAGCAGGTTGTCACGGACACAGTCTTCGATGTTCTTGTTGCTCATGCAGCGGTTTCCAGGGGTTCTTCGTCCTCACCGGCCAGGGGGGCTGCCGGGCTGTCCGGCAAGCGCTCCATGCGGTCTCCCAGGGCGTCGAAATAATCAGCGACAGCGGCCGTTTGGGCGGTGCTGTCTTCCAAGCCGTTGATGCGGGTGCGGAAGGCTTCGCCGTCGGGCAGGCCTTTCACGTACCAGCCGATGTGCTTGCGGGCCGAACGCACGCCGGTGAACTCACCATACAGCGCGTAGTGGTCTTGCAGATGCTCCAGCAGCAGGCGGCGCACCTCGGCCACCAGGGGCGGGGCCAACAGGGTGCCGGTGCTCAGGTAGTGCCCGATCTCGCGGAAGATCCAGGGGCGGCCTTGGGCGGCGCGGCCGATCATCAGTGCATCGGCCCCGGTGTAGGCCAGCACCTCGGCGGCCTTGTGCGGGCTGTCGATGTCGCCATTGGCCACCACCGGCACCCGCACCGCGGCCTTGACGGCGGCGATGGTGTCGTACTCGGCCTGGCCCTTGTAGCCCTGCTCGCGGGTGCGGCCGTGCACGGTCAGCATCTGGATGCCGGCCGACTCGAAGGCCCGGGCCAGCACCACGGCGTTCTTGTGCGTCTGGCACCAGCCAGTGCGCATCTTGAGGGTGACCGGCACACGGTGCGGCAGGCAGGCCTGCACCACGGCCTCGGCGATGGACAGGGCCAGGGCTTCATCCTGCATCAGGGCCGAGCCAGCCCATTTGTTGCACACCTTCTTGGCCGGACAGCCCATGTTGATGTCGTAGACCGCGGCATCGGCCATCATCTGCGGCTCGGTGCCGGCGATCTGCACGGCGATCGGCTCTTTCTCGCCCTCGTGATTGGCGCGGCGGGACGTCTTCAGGGAGTTCCACAAATCACGGCGCGAGGTCACCATCTCGCTCACCGCGTAGCCCGCGCCCAGCGATTTGCACAACTGTCGGAAAGGCCGGTCCGTCACCCCCGCCATGGGGGCGACAAACAGCGTGTTTTCAAGCGACAGGTGTCCGATCTGCATGGGGAAAGCAGGGTGGGCGGGTGAGAGGAGGATGGGGGGCCGTTGGCAACGGCATGCTGAAAAATGAGGCACGATTGTAGCTGCTCAAAATTTCAGCAATTGAAATGAGTGGTCCATGAGAGTGCCGGCCGTCGATTTGCAGCAGACCGCCATGCCTATACTGGGCCCCATGCAAGCTTGGCTCGACTCTCTGCTCGCCCTACTGGCGCTGCCCCAATATGGCTTGGGCACGTTGTTTGTGGTCTCGTTCATCTCGGCCACCTTGCTGCCACTGGGTTCGGAACCGGCCCTGTTCGGCCTGCTCAAACTCAACCCCGAACTGTTCTGGCCCGCCATCGCCGTCGCCACCCTGGGCAACACCCTGGGCGGGGCACTGGACTGGTGGATGGGCTATGGCGCACACCGGGTGGCTGACCACTACCAACGCTCCCCCCACCACCTGCGTGTGCTGGGCTGGCTGCAGCGCCTGGGACCCAAGGCCTGCCTGCTGAGTTGGCTGCCCCTGCTCGGCGACCCCCTTTGTGCCGTGGCTGGCTGGCTGCGCCTGCCGTTCTGGCCCTGCGTGGGCTGGATGCTGGTCGGCAAGGGGCTGCGGTACCTGGCCATGACGACGGTGCTGATGAAACTGTTTCCAGGCTGAACAGCCGCCCCGGCGATTGCACCCGACTGGGTTACAGTGCCGGATTGAACTGAAATCCCCTCCCAAGCGACCCGTCCATGTTGCGTTTCTTCTCGATCTTCCTGGTGCTGCTGGTGGTCCTGTTCGTCGGCGAATTAACACCACCGGTGCAGCAGTGGCTGATCGTGCCCTGGACAAGCTTTCTGGCCGCTACCAGTGCCTTTCTGGTGCAGGCGGTCGACGCCAATGTGGTCTCTTACGGCAAGGTGTTGCAAAACGCCAAGACGGGCATGGGGGTGTCGATCGAGGCTGGCTGCAATGGCGTGGAGGCCTGCCTGATCCTGCTGGCGGCCCTGACGGCCTACCCCGCCCGCTGGCGCTACAAGCTGGTGGGCATCGGCATCGGCTTTGTGGCCATCCAAGCCGTGAACCTGGTGCGCATCATCACCCTGTTCTACCTGGCAGGCTGGAATGCCCAGGCTTTTGAATTTGCCCACCTGTACCTGTGGCAGGCCCTGATCATGCTGGACGTGGTGGTGGTCTGGCTGGTCTGGATGCGCTGGGTGGCACGCCAGGACTTCCGCCGTGAACACCTGCAGGCCGACACCGGGGCAGCGTCATGAAACGAGCTTCGCACAGCGTCATCAGCGGCTTTTTCCTGCGCGCCATTCTGTGGCTGATTCCCTGCCTGGCGCTGTGGTACCTGGGCCGCAACTACGTGGCCGTGGCGCCGGCCTGGCTGGCCGAATGGGCCATGAAAGCGGTGTTTCCGTTCTGGGCCCATGGCTCGGAACTGCATGGCACCCAGCAAGTGCTGCTGACCGGGCTCACGGTGAAGATGCCCGGCGGCCGGCTGGCTGATGTGGCGCCCGAGGCCAACGTGCTGACCTACGCCTATGGCATTCCGCTGCTGGCGGCGCTGTTTCTGGCCGTGCGGGCCAAGGGCTGGTGGTGGAAGATCCCGGCAGGCGCCGTCGCCCTGCTGCCCTTTCAGGCCTGGGGGGTGTGCTTCACCTGGTTGCTGCAGGTGGCAGTGCAGGCCGGCGAAGCCACACGCGCCCAGACCCGCTTTGATGCCTTTGACGTCAACCTGATCGGTGCGGCCTACCAGATCGGTTTCTTGCTGCTGCCCACGCTGGCGCCCATCCTGATCTGGCTGGCGCTGGACCGGCGCCTGATCCAGCAGGTGCTGGTGGAAGGCGCCTTGAGTGCGGGCGACCAGGACTGAGGGCCTGACAGCCCACCCACGCCCCTGACTTGCTTACTTGGGCAGCAGGCTCAGCGTGTCTTTCTGCATGGACTGGTAGAGCGACAGCATGCGGGTGGCGGCCGTCTGGCGCACCTGCTCCTGCGAGAAGCTGGAGGCCGCCTGGGCCAGGTCGGCATCGCTGAGGCTGGCGTTCGAAGACGCCAAGGCCCCCGACTGCGCACTGAGCTGATCGAAATTGGCCTGCAGCCCCGACTGCGAGGCGCCAACCCCCGCTTGTTGATCATTCACCTGCTGCAGGGCCTGGCTGATGGCCTGCATGGCGCTGGCCTGCCCGCTGCTGCTGGTGAGATCGACGCTGCCCAGACCCAAGGCATTGGCCGACACGCTGCCCAGGCTCAGGCTTTGCGTATCGCCGGCATTCGGCCCCGTCTGCAGATTGGCCGAAAAACTGCCATCCAACAGGTTCTGGCCGTTGAACTGGGTGTTGCCCGAAATCTGGTTCAGGTTCTGGGTGAGCTGACTGGCCTGCGCCTGCAGGGCTTGCCGGTCGCTGGCCGACAGGCTGCCGTTGCCCGCCTGCACCGCCAGATCGTTGAGTTGCTGCAAGTTGGAGCTGACCTCACCCAAGGCCCCCGAGGCCGTCTGCACCAGTGAGCTGCCATCCTGCAAGCCCTGCATGGCCACGGCTGTGCTGGACAGCTGTACGCTGAACGAACTGGACTGGGCCAGGCCCGCCGCGTTGTCCAGCGCTGAGTTGATCGCCCGACCTGACGACAGCTTCTGTCCCAAAGACTGCAGTCGCGTGAGCGAGGCAGACTGGGCTGCGAGCAAGCCGTTGGGGGTGGAAGAGTTGATGGCGTTCATGGCGACCTCGCAAAGGACAGCCGGTTGATTTGCCCGAATTATCGGACTTTGCCCCTCAAAACACCACCCAAGCGAAAAAAGCCGCCCCCGGCCCTTTCCCGCGCCGCGCCTCGCCTCGCCTCACCTCACCTCAAGCCATACACCGGTTCAGTACCTTGAGCGCCAGAAACTCCATGGGCCCACGCTGGCGACGGTAATGCGCCTGCGACAGGCGATAGGCTTCCAGCATCTGGGCCTGAGTCGATTGGCTGATCAGGCTGGGCCCACCCACCCGGCGCGCCACGATCGCCTGGCCCAGGTTCAGGAACCCGGCGTGGCGCACCACACGCATGCACAGGTCGATGTCCTCGTACACCGCCATGTCGGTGAGAAAGCCGCCGGTGGCCAAAAACGCATCGCGCCGCAGCACAAAAGTGCTGCACACCACCAAGGCATGCCCGAACAACAGCCGTGCCGTCACCGCCCAGCGTGAACCATGCCGGGCCAGAAAACGGGCTGCCGCTTCGAAATAGGCCCGCTCCTCCTCGACCCGGGTGGGCACCGCGCCAAACGGCCGCGGCAAACCGATCGCCACCCCACAGCCTGCACCATCCAGGCGCCTGCAGGCCTCTGCCAGGGCCTCGGGCAGGGCGTGATCGTCGTCGTCGAGGAAATACAGCAGCCGCCCTCGGGCGATTTGTGCCCCGCGGTTGCGCAACACGGCCGGACGTCCACCGCTCGGAGGCCGCTGCTGCAGGTACTGCACCCGAGGGTCCCCCAGGGCCTGCACCACAGCCTGAGCCCCGCCTTCGGGGCTGTCATCGATGACCAGCACCTCCAATGCCAGCCCAGGCACTGCCAATGCACTTTGCAAGGCCTCCAGCAGCAACGCTTCGCGACGGAACGTGGGGATGATGATGGAGAGGTCAGGCACGGGGAGGGTCATGGCGTGGACAGATCAGACATGGAACCAAGAATGCCATGCCAGCGGCTGGTTTCACGAAGCCAGCCATTCAGGCTTTCCCTGAAAACGACAAAGCCGCACCAGGGTGCGGCTTGGCAGTGGGCCCAGGGGCCAGGGTCAGACGTTGAACAGGAAGTTCATCACGTCACCGTCCTTGACCACGTATTCCTTGCCTTCGGCGCGCATCTTGCCGGCATCCTTGGCGCCCTGCTCGCCCTTGAAGGCGATGAAGTCTTCAAACGCGATGGTCTGGGCACGGATGAAGCCGCGCTCGAAATCGCCGTGGATCACGCCAGCGGCCTGGGGGGCGGTGTCGCCGACATGGATGGTCCAGGCGCGCACTTCCTTGACGCCCGCGGTGAAGTAGGTCTGCAGACCCAGCAGCTTGAAGCCGGCGCGGATCAGGCGGTTCAGGCCCGGTTCGTCCTGGCCCAGCTCGGCCAGGAACATGGCGCGGTCTTCGTCGCTCATGTCGGCCATGTCGGCCTCCATCTTGGCGCAGATGGCCACCACGGGGGCGTTCTGGCCGGCAGCGTAGTCCTTCAGGCGGTCCAGCAGGGGGTTGTTGTCAAAGCCGTCTTCGCTGACGTTGCCCACAAACATGGCCGGCTTGGCGGTGATCAGGCACAGGGGCTTGATCACCAGCAGGTCGTCCTTGCTCAGGTCCAGGGTGCGCACCGGCTTGCCTTCGTCGAGGGTGGCCTGCACGCGGGTCAGCACCTGCACCAGCTTGGCGGCTTCCTTGTCGTTGCCCGACTTGGCGGCCTTGATCGAGCGCTGCAGGGTCTTCTCGACCGTGCCCAGGTCGGCCAGGCAGAGCTCGGTCTGGATGACTTCGATGTCGGCGATCGGGTCGACGCGGCCGGCCACGTGGATCACGTTGTCGTCTTCAAAGCAGCGCACCACGTTGACGATGGCGTCGGTTTCGCGGATGTGGGCCAAAAACTGGTTGCCCAGGCCTTCACCCTGGCTGGCACCGGCCACCAGGCCGGCGATGTCGACAAACTCGACGATGGCCGGGACGATGCGCTCGGGGCTGATGATTTGGGCCAGCTGGTCCAGACGTGGATCCGGCACCTCGACCGTACCCACATTGGGCTCGATGGTGCAGAAGGGGTAGTTCTCGGCCGCGATGCCGGCCTTGGTCAGGGCGTTGAAAAGAGTGGACTTGCCGACGTTGGGCAGGCCCACGATGCCGCATTTGAGGCTCATGAAAATTTCCTTTTAAATCAGGGGGTTCCACTGCCCCATCGCACCCCATGAGGGCACCGTCAAGGTGCCGGATCCGCATCAGGTGCGCGCAGCGGGAAGAACAAACTAGTCCAGGTAGCTGACCGCGAGAAGGCAATTTTTGCCCGCATTTGGCCCGCGTTTTGTCCTGGAAAATTGATGTCGATTGTACTGATCACCGAATCGCTGCTTGCCCGCAGTACGGCCAGGGATGGCCGCATGCTGAGAGATCGAGTTCTGTCAGGCTTTTGTGTTCGCATGAACCCCAGGAAAAGGACTTTCTGGGTCGCCACCAGCGTCGCAGGAAAGCAATTTCGTCTTCGCTTGGGGCACTGGCCTCTGATGTCAGTGGATGACGCTCGGGCAGAAGCGATGGAGGTGTTGCGCAAATGCCGGCGAGGTGAACGCCCCGCACTGGTGGTCAAGGTCAAGCTTCCAAACCTGCGTGAGGCCTACCTAGGCTACTGTGCAGCCAAAGAAATCAAGCTTTCGAGCCAGAAGCGGTACACATCGTTTTTCAATACCCACTTTGCGGATTGGCTTGAGCGTCCCGTGTCAGCACTAGCCGGACAAGAATTCATCACCGACTGTCATGCGTTCGCAAAGACAAAGGGGGCCGCGCTAGTTGAACTGGGCAGAGGTGTCATTGGAGCTTTGATCAAGTAC
>Ga0208269_100131_pt1 | contig 56377 bp, 43 predicted proteins | sample LakWasMe88_LOW11_2_FD_183912 | JGI IMG/M metagenome (GOLD analysis project Ga0208269, IMG submission 183912) | Freshwater sediment methanotrophic microbial communities from Lake Washington under simulated oxygen tension - Sediment Metagenome... | ecosystem: Environmental > Aquatic > Freshwater >...
CGTATTTCTCGATGGTCTCGATGAACTGGCCGGCCACCACGATGTCGCCATTGGGCTCGACCATGCGGGCCAGGGTCTCGCAGGCAAACAGCTCGCCGCTGTGACAGTCCACGATGCTGTGGAAGTACGGCACGATGCGCTCCTGGTGCAGCGCCACGCGCAGCCGCTCGGCGTAATCGCGGGTCTGGCGCCCGGCCTGCGTCTTGCCCTTGAGCGAGTCCAGCGTGCAGGCGCCGTCCTTGCCCATCTCCTTGGCCCGGTACATGGCCTGGTCGGCCCCGGCCAGGATGTCGGCCTCGTTGCCGGCGTCGCCCGGGTACACCGCGATGCCGATCGACACCGTGAGGTGAAAGTGCTTGCCATCCGGCGCGGTGAAGCTGCGCTCGCGCAGCGCCTGCCCGAGCAGATGGGCCACCGTGCTGGCCCCGCTGCGGCCGGTCTCCATCAGCAGCACAGTGAATTCGTCGCCGCCGATGCGCGCGGCCACATCCCCCTTACGGATCTGGGTGCGCAGGATCTCGGCCACCCCACGCAAGGCCTCGTCACCCACCTGGTGGCCATAGCTGTCGTTGATGTCCTTGAAATCGTCCAGATCCAGCATGAGCAGCGAGAACTCGTGCCCGTGGCGCTCGGAGCGACCGAACTCGTACTCCAGCACGTTGCCGAACTGGCGCCGGTTGTACAGGCCCGTCAGCGGGTCGTGCATGGCGTAATACTCCAGCTCGGACAGCGTGCGCGACAGCAGCTTGCTGGAGCCCACCACCATCACCATCACCGACAGGATGGAGCGCACCACGCTCTCCTCTTGCGGTGTCAGCTCATTGCTGCCCACATAGGCCACGCCCAGCAAGCCGGCCAGGCGCGGCGTGTGCTCGGGCACCGCCACGGTGATCATGCGGATGTCGTCCACCGCAGCGTCGCTCTCGGGCACGGTGATCTCGAACTCGTCGATCTCCAGCAAGGTGTCGGCCGGCAAATTCAGCCCGGCCAGCATCTGGCGCGACAGCATCTCGCGCGCACTCTTCTTCATGTCCTCGGAGTACTGGCCCAGGTAGTACAGATACAGCGACAGCCCGTGCTCCTCGGCAAAGGCGATATAGAAGAAATTGAACGGAAAGATGGCGTGAAAGTCGGCCAGGATTTCCTGCACAAAGGCCTTCCACTGGGCCACATGTTCGTGCGAGAGGATGATGCGTTCCAGCACCCGGCTCTGGCGCTCGAAGAGGTCTTTCTCGATCAAGGTCGAGGCCAGTTCGGTCACCGTCTGGTTGAACTCCAGCAAGGTGGTCTTGGCGTGCTCGGCGTTGCGGCTCCACTGGCGCTGGCGCTCGCCCAGCAGCAGGGCCATGGTCTGCTCCAGGCTGCGGTAGGTGTCGATCACACGGCGCAGGCGCAGCGCCAGGTTGTGGGGCATGTCCTCGGTCGACAAGGCTTCCAGCTCGGCCATCACCTCGCTCTGCACCTCGCGCACCAGGGCGCCCAGGTTGCTGGCAAAGGCCCGGCTGCGGGTCTGGCTCTCCAGCAAAGAGGCCATGCGGTCCATCACCCGCAGGCGCAAGGCCTCCAGGTGGTTGGTGAAGGCGGGCGCGCTCATCGGGCGAAGCGCCCACCGCTTTGCAGCAAATCAATGCCACAGCGCAGCTCGCCCAGCCAGGCCAGGAACTGCCCCACCGCGGCCCCGCGGTACACCGGCCCGTGCTGCGGCGCGATCATCTCGATGTCCAGGTGGGCAATTGTCTCCAGCCAGCAGCGGATGGCCCGGTTCGAGCCCATGTAACGCCGATGAAAGCCCTCGATGTAGGGCAGGTGCCCGGCCAGATCATCGACAAAGGCCGTGTCCTGTTCCGGCGGCATCATGGCCGCGCCGATGTCGCCCGAAAACAGCACCTTGGCCACCGGGTCGTACACATTGATCTGCCCCTCGGAGTGCAGAAAATGCGCTGGCACCACCTCCAGCACAAAGCCCTCGGCCACCTCGCAGTGCATGCCCTCGTCGGGCACCCCCACAAAATGGGACATGTCCTTGAGCCCGTAATGCGGCAAAAACCGCATCCAGATGCTCGACACGTAAACCGGCGCGTCCAGCAACTCCAGCCAGGTCGACAGCCCGCCCACGATGTCCGGGTCCTGGTGCGACAGAAACACGCCCTGGATGTCGGCCGGCTGCACATAACGCAGCATTTCGGCCAGCACGCGGGGCATCACGCCAAAGCCACCGGGGTCCAGCAGCACGCCCTGGCCCTCATGAATCACCAGGTATTGATTGGACCTGATCCCATCTTCTTCACCCGGTTCACTCTCATTCAACAAAATGAATTGATGTTGGTCTGATTCATGGAGCTTGATATTGCGCATAACCTTCCGGGAGCTTCAATGGGCAAAGCCGATGATCGGCGAAAGGGAAAATGATTTCGCAGTGGCAATGCAATCCATTTGCGTTACGTCAAGGAAGCTGAATTGGATTTTCGCCCCAGGAAAAACCCCGCATTCCTCGTGGTATGGGCGACACAAACCGGGTTGCAGGAAACCCTGAAAAATGAAATCGCCCACGCATTTTCTTCATCTATGATTTTCAACCGTGCCCCATGAGCCCACTGTGCCTTCATCGGCCTTTCAAAAATCCCTGGCCTTGCTGACCAGTCGGCGCTTCGGCACCTTCTGGCTGGCCAGCCTGCTGGCCAACATCGGCACCTGGGCGCAACAGGTCACCCAGCCCTGGCTCATGCTCAGCCTGGGCGCCTCGCCCCTGATGCTGGGGCTGGATGCCTTCGCCCTCAGCGCGCCGGCCCTGCTGCTGACCCTGGTGGGTGGCGAATTGGCCGACCGCACCGACCGGCGTCGCACCATTGCCCTGTTCCAGTCGATCCAGATGCTGTGCCCCTTGCTGCTGGTCGCCGGGGTGCTGGGCGGCTGGATCCAGGCCTGGGAGGTGGTGCTGCTCTCTCTGGTGGTGGGCGTGACCGATGCCTTGTCCATGCCCTCGTTTCAATCGATTGTTCCGAGCATCGTGCGGCACGAGCAGATTCCCGCCGGTATCGCGCTCAATTCGAGCCAGTTCAACCTGTCGCGCATCCTCGGGCCGGCCGTCGCCGGCGTGCTGATGGGCAGCGTCGGCATGGCGGGCGCCTTTGCCGTCAGCGCGGCCTCCTACCTGCCCTTCATCGGTGTGGCCCTGTGGGTGCTGCCCCGCCGCTTGCAGAAGCCCGTGCCTACAGCACAGAGCCGCGCCGAGGGCAGCAGCCAAAAGCTTTGGCTGGGGCTGCGCGAGGTGTTGGGCCAAGCTCGGCTGCGCTGTGCCTTGCTCACCGTGTTCCTCAATGCCTTGCTGTGTGCGCCCCTGATCACCTTCTGCCCGGTGCTGGTCAAGCAGGCCTTTCAAGGTGACGCCGCCCAGTTCAGCCTGAGCGCCGGCGCACTCGGGCTGGGGGGCCTGCTCGGTGCGGCAGCCCTGATGGGTTTCGATGCCCAGCGTGACCGGCGGCCGTGGTGCACCGGCTTTGCCCTCGCCTACGCAGTGATCGTGGTGCTGGCCGCGCTCAACCCCTGGGCCGAAGCGCTGGCGCCCCTGTTCGTGCTGGCCGGGGTGGCCATGACGGCCAGCAATGCCTCGGCCAACACCCTGCTGCAATCCAGCGCGCCCGATCACCTGCGAGGCAAGACCGTCAGCCTGTTCATGCTGGCGATGCGTGGGGGGCTGTCCCTGGGCAGCCTGCTCACAGGCTTCAGCGTGCACCTGATGGGGGTGCGCAGCGCACTGACCCTCAACGGAGTCCTGGCTTTGGTGGCTCTGTCGGTCTTGGGGATGGTCTGGCGCCGAGCAAGCCGGCCCGCCGATTTGTAAGCAGTCTGCAAAAACATGGCATCAAAATTGCCAAAAAAGTTCATTTTTGGCCGCAATCGCCGATACACAAGGCATGCAAGTCACTTCCAGCACCTCCAGCAGCGCCGTCACAAGCACCTCCAGCTCGGGCGGAACCGACAATGCCAGCCAGATTGCGGCGCTGCAAAAGCAGTTGCGGCAACTGACTCAGCAGCTCAAGGACGTCGCCAATTCAGAGGGTGACGCCAAGACCAAACAAAAGCGTGCGGCCCTGCTCCAGACGCAGATTCAGGTGGTTCAGGCCCAGATATCGGCTTTGCAACAACAACAGCAGCAAGAAAAAACCGACAAGGCGGCCAAGGCGCAGCAAACCAAACCAGCCTCGGCCACCAGCCAAGCCCAACAGGCCCAGAAAAAAGACAAGGATGAAAAAAACGCGCTGGGCCAACAGATCGACGTCTACGTTTGAAATATCGGGGCTCGGATCCAACGCCCCTCAGGCCGAATAAAGCCTGATTTTCCGGCGCTGGCCCTTCAAGCCTGATCAATTCATTGCGAAACGGGCTGGATAATCCAAGCGCTTCGTGTATCTTGTTGTATCAGGCCGGCGATTGAATATCCCTGGTCTGTTGGCGATGCCCTTTCACGACGCGATCCTCCCCCTGAATCCAGGTGCCCAGGCCCCTGAGGCCCCAGCCTTGCCGACGATTCTGTTGGTGGACGACACCAAGGAGAACCTCTACGTCATCGGCCAGATGCTGCGCCCGCTCTACCAGGTGCGGGTCGCCAATTCAGGGCAGCGCGCCTTGCTGGCCCTGCAAAACCCACCCCGCCCCGACCTGATCCTGCTCGACGTCATGATGCCCGACATGAACGGCTATCAGGTGCTGGAGCAGCTTCGCGCCAACCCGCTGTGGCGCGACATCCCGGTGATCTTTGTCACCGCCCTGAACGCCGATGACGACGAAGAGCACGGCCTGGCCCTGGGCGCGGTCGATTACGTGACCAAGCCGGTCAAACCGGCCCTGCTGCTGGCCCGGGTCCACGCCCAGCTTGAACTCAAACAGGCCCGCGACCGGCTGGCCCATCAGAACGCCTTTCTCGACGCCGAGGTGCGGCGCCGCATGGCCGAGAACGAACTGATCAAGAACCTCAGCCTGTTCGCCTTGGCCACGCTGGCCGAAAAGCGCGACAACGAAACGGGCAACCACCTGCGCCGCACCCAGGCCTACATCGAGGTGCTGATGAACCAGTTGATGGATCACCCGCGCTTTGCCCAGGCCCTGGCCACAGCCGACGTGCGCCAGCGCATCGCCAAGGCGGCGCCGCTGCACGACATCGGCAAGGTGGGCATTCCGGATGCGATCCTGCTCAAACCCGGCCGGCTCACACCCGACGAGTTCGAGGTCATGAAAACCCATGCGGCCATCGGGGCCCAGGCCCTTGAGGAAGCCATCGAACGCGCCCGCGAGCTGCAGGCCACGCCTGCCGCAGGCAGCGATGCGCCTGATTCCCCGGACAGCCGCCCCTCGCTCGATTTCCTCGAAACCGCCCAGCAGATTGCGGCCGGTCACCATGAAAAATGGGATGGCAGCGGCTACCCACTCGGACTGTCCGGCGACGCCATCCCCCTGCCCGCCCGCCTGATGGCCCTGGCCGATGTGTTCGACGCCCTGATTTCACGGCGCCCCTACAAGCCCCCCTTGCCCATGGACACCACGCGGCAAATCATCACCGAAGGCCGCGGCAGTCACTTCGACCCCGACATCGTCGACGCCTTCCTGACCCGGTTTGGTGAATTCAAGACCATTGCCGAACACTATGCAGACCAAGCCTGAACCCACAGCGCCACTGCACACCCTGCACACCCTGCAGCGACGTGCAGGCTGTATTGCTCTGATGGCACTGCTTGCATTGGGCTGGGACACAGCCCCTGCAGCAGACATGCCCCCCCCACCTGCCACATCCCCCTTCCAGGAGGTGATGGCCAAGCCCGAGCTGCTGGCCCAGCTGCGTGCTGGCGGCTACGTGCTCTACATGCGCCACGGCACCACCGACAACAGCCGGGCCGACGCCGTGACCGGCCTGCGCCTGGACGACTGCAGCACCCAGCGCGTGCTCAATGAGGAGGGACGCCGCCTGGCCGTGACTCTGGGCAACACCCTGCGCCAGGCCCGTATCCCGGTGGCCGAGATCTTCCACAGCCCCCTGTGCCGCACCACCGAAACCGTGAAGCTGGCCTACCCCGACTTCAAGGGCCCGGTGCATGCCGACCCGGACCTGATGTACACCGCCAACCTCACCAGCGAGCAGAAAAAGCCCGTGCTGCAAGCCACCCGGCGCCTGGTCAGCACACCGCCCGCACCGGGCAGCAACCGCCTGATCGTGGCCCACGCCCCCAACATGGCCGATCTGATGGGCTATTTCGTCAAGCCCGAGGGCACGGTGGTCGTGCTGCGCCCGCTCGGTGCCAACGGCTTCGAGTACCTGGCCAGCATCCCGCCGGCCCTGTGGCCCCAGTTGATGAAAGCAGCGCCAACGCCATGAACTGGCGCACCGACTCCAAGCAACTGCAGTTCTTGCTGCTGCTCTTCCTGCCTGTCGCGCTGGCCCTGTTGCTGGGCGGGGGGTTCAACCGGCTCACCGAACAGGAACTGCAGCAGACGCGCAGCGAGTACGACCAGGCGCAGGCGCGCGACCTGGGCACGGCCAGCGAGGCCTCTTCGATCAGCCTGCAGGCCCTGGTGCTGCAGCAGGAGCTGACCGATGCCCTGGGCCAGGCCCAGGCCGGGCGCGTCGATGAGGCCGGCGCCTACCGGCTGCACACCCGCATCGTTGACCAGGTGGCGCAATTCGAGCAACGGCTGGCACGCCTGGGCCAGGCCGAACTGTCCACAGAGCAGGCCAAGGCCCTGCGCGCCGCCCAGGCGGAATTCGGCAACTTCAAGCGCTTTGTGCTCATGAGCACCGACCTGGCCTCGATCGACACCCGTCTGGCCGGACAGCACCTGCTCACCGCCCATGACCATTACGTGAAACTGGCCCTGCAACTGCAGGCCATCGACGAGCAACTCACCCAGCAAGCCCAGCAGCGCAACGCCGAAGCCAGCACCGCCCTGGAAGCCATCCGCAGCCGCATGCTGCTGCTCAGCGCCACGGCCACCGGCCTGGTGCTGGCACTCTGGCTGGCGGTGGCCTTTCGCCTGGCACGCCGCCTGGGCCGACTCAATGCCGCACTGAACTACCTCAGCGAGCACGATGATGAAGAGGGCGACACCCCGCTGTTCGCCCACCTGGGCGCCAGCGCGCGCCGCCAAGGCCTGCTGGGTGACATGGCCCGCGCGGTGTTGGCCTACCGCGCGGCCCGCCTGGAACGCCGGGCAGCCCAGCAGGCGCTGGACACCGAACGCACCCAGCTGCACGCCCTGATCCAGGGCATGCCCGATCTGGTCTGGCTGAAAGACCCCCAAGGGGCCTACCAGGTGTTCAACCAGCGCTTTCTGCAGCAAACCGGACGCAGCCCCGAGACCTTGAAAGGCCTGCGCGACCCCGATCTGTTCACCCCCGAAGAGGCCGCGCTCTACCTCAGCGGCGATCAGATCGCCATCGACACCGGCCGCTATGAGCTGCCGCCCCACTGGCGCCAGTTTGCCGATGGCCACCGCGAGCTGGTGACGGCCATCAAAACCCCCATCCGCGACAGCCAGGGCCAGTTGCTGGGGGTGCTGGGCGTGGGGCGCGACATCACCGCCCTGCACCACACCCAGCAGGCCCTGGCCGACCGCGAGCGCCAATTCGCCAGCATCGTCAGCCAGGCCCCCATCGGCATCGTGCTGGTCGACCTGGCCACCCTGGGCTTCATCAGCTTCAACGACGCCGCCAGCCAGGCCATGGGCTACGAGCGCGACGAATTTGCCCACCTCACCATCTACGACCTGCAGGCCCACCTGAGCCCCGCCCAGGTGGACACCATCGTGCAACGCATCGTGGCCGAGAACGGCCTGGAGTTCGAAAACCAGCGCCGCAACAAACAGGGCGAGGTGCGCGAGTTCTGGATCTCCATGCGCCCGCTGCAACTCGATGGGCGAAGCTGCCTCACCGGCGTCTGGATGGATGTCACAGAACGCAAGAACACCGAACGTGAGCTGCAACGCCACCGCGAACAGCTGGAGCAGCGGGTGATCGAGCGCACCGCCAGCCTGGAAGAGGCCAGTCGGCGCCTGTCAGAGCAGGCCTTGCAACTGCGTTCGGCCAACAGCGAACTGCGCGGCATCTTCGACCACGCCACCGTGGGCATCGTGATCCTTCAGGCTCGCCGGGTGTTGCGCTGCAATCGCAAGGTCGAGGAAATTTTCGGCTACCCACCGGGTGCGCTGCTCAACCAGAGCACCCGGCTTTGGTATGGCAGCGATGCAGAATATGAATCGGCTGGCCAGCTGATCGAAAGTTACCTGGATCGGCCGGGGCCCCATGTGCGCGAGCACGAGATGCGCCGGCGTGACGGCAGCCGCTTCTGGGCGCGCCTGACCGACGCCCGCATCGACATCCCCGAGTTCCCCAACGCCATCATCGGCATCATCGAAGACGTGACGGCCGAGCACCGCAATGCCGAAGAGCTGCGCCGCGCGCGCGACATGGCCGAGAGTGCCAACCGGGCTAAAAGCAGCTTCCTGGCCAACATGAGCCACGAGATCCGCACCCCGATGAACGCCATCATCGGCCTGGCCCATCTGGTGCGACGCGCCCCCCTGAGCGAACGCCAGACCCAGCAGCTCGACAAGCTGTCGGACGCAGCCATGCACCTGCTGGCCATCATCAACGACATCCTCGACTTTTCGAAGATCGAGGCCGGCAAGATGACCCTGGACCCGACCGACTTCCAGCTGGAGCGGGTGGTCTCCAATGTGTTTGCGCTGGTCACCGAGAAGGCCGAGGCCAAGGGGCTGGAGCTGGTGGCCGAGATCGGCAGCCTGCCACGCATGTTGCATGGCGATGGCGTGCGCCTGGGCCAGGTGCTGCTCAACTTTGCCAACAACGCCGTCAAGTTCACCGAGCGGGGCAGCGTGCGCCTGCGCGGCAGCGTGCTGCCCGAGCAGGGCGACGGCCGTCTGTGGCTGCGCTTCGAGGTGCGCGACACCGGCATCGGCATCAGTGCCGAGCAGCAGGCCCGCCTGTTCAACGCCTTCCAGCAGGCCGACGTCTCGACCACCCGGCTGTATGGCGGCACCGGCCTGGGCCTGGCCATCAGCCGGCGGCTGGCCGATCTGCTCGGTGGCCGGGTCGGCGTCAGCAGCCAGCCGGGCCAGGGCAGCAATTTCTGGCTCGAAGCCCCCTTCGAGCCCGCCCCGGACAGCCCCGCCACCGACGCCCTGCCCCTGCCCGCACGCAGCCGGGTGCTGGTGCTGGACGACATGGAAGAAGCCCGCGAGGCGCTGGCCGACCTGCTGCAAGGCCTGTCCGCCCGGGTGGACCGGGCCAGTTCAGGGGCCCTGGCCCTGGAGATGGTGGCCCAGGCCGATGCCCAGGGCGACCCTTACCTGATGGTGTTCTCCGACTGGCTGATGCCCGGGCTCAATGGCTCGCAGACCTGCGAGCGCCTGCAGCAACTGCCCTTGCGCCAGCAGCCGGTGTGCATTCTGGTCAGCGGCAGCAGCGGCTGCCCCAGCGAGGTCAAGGACGACGGCATTTTTGCCGCCTTCATCCCCAAGCCGGTGCTGCCGGCCTTGTTGGCCGACACCATCTCGACCACCCTGGCCCAGGGCCGCAACTCCGCGCCGCAGTCGCACCGACCGGCCCAGGCCCTGCCCCGGTTCGCACCTGGCCATCGCCTGCTGCTGGCCGAAGACAACGCCATGAACCAGGAAGTGGCCCTGGAACTGCTCAAGGACCTGGGCTTTGAGGTGGACCTGGCCGGCGATGGCCAGCAGGCCCTGGATCAGGCGCGGCGCCAGGCCTATGAGCTGGTGCTGATGGATGTGCAGATGCCCGTCATGGACGGGCTGGAGGCCACACGCCAGATCCGCCGGTTGCCCGGCTGGGCCGCCACCCCCATCCTGGCCATGACGGCCAATGCCTTTGCCGAAGACCGTGCCGTGGCCCTGGCCGCGGGCATGAACGACCACATCCCCAAGCCGGTCGACCCCAGCCTGCTGGCCCAGACCCTGGCCAAATGGTTGCCCCAGGCCGTGCAGGCCGAAGACCGGGTCGACACGCGATCCGCGGCCTCTGCGCCTGCAGCGCCGCCCGCCCTGCCCGAGGCCGATCTGCGCCAGCGCCTGCACCTGGTGGAGGGCCTGCAACTGGAGGCCGGCCTGCGCTCCATGCGCGGTGACCTGCAGCGCCTGCGCACCTACCTGCTGCGCTTTGCCGCCGAGCATGGCCAGGACCTGCAACACCTGCACGGTGAACTGCAGCGCGGCGAGCAAGAGGCAGCCCAGCGCAGGCTGCACACCCTCAAAGGGCTGGGCGGCTTGCTGGGCCTGGAGCGGGTGCAGCGCCTGGCCCAGGCGGCCGAGCAGCAGCTCCGACAAACGCCGGGGGTGCTCCCGGCAGAAGGCAGCGCCGATGCACTGGCCTTGCTGCAGGCCCTGCAACAGGCCCTGGATGAGAGCTGCCAATCCATCGTGCAACGACTGGGCTCGGGCCTGAGTGCCGACGCCCCCACGGCCAGCCCGCAACCTCAGGGCCCACCGGGATCACTGGCGCACCTGGCCCAGCCACTGGCTGCCTGGTGCAAGCAACTGGCGAGCGATGATCTGGACGCCTCAGACACCTTCGAAGCCCTCCGCCCCGCGCTGCACCAGGCCGATCCTGAGCTGACAAGTCGGCTGGCGCGGGCCATGGACGCCTTTGATCTGGCAGACGCCCTGGCCCTGCTGGCGCAACACCCGGACGTGCCGTCGCCAGACTGAAGCCCGTCCAAGTACCACCGGCCTCACGCCGAGGCCAGCACCTGCTGCACGCGCGCCAGCATGTCGTCCGGATCAAAAGGTTTGGTGGCGTAGTCGTCGGCCCCGGCCTCCAGACCGCGCTGGCGATCGGCCTCCTGCCCCTTGGCGGTCAGCATCAGGATGTAGACCTGGGCCAGTGCCGGGTTGGCACGCACCTGCTGGCACACCTCGTAGCCACTGAGCTCGGGCATCATCACATCGAGCAGCACCAACCGGGGTCGGTGCGCCTCGATCAACGCCAAGGCTTCGCGCCCGTTGCCGGCGCTCAACAACTGGATGCCCTGATCCTCCAGGTCAACCAGGCTCTCTTCCAGCAGCATGCGGATATGGGGCTCGTCGTCCACGATCAGTACGGTGTTTTCCATGGTGTTCCTTGTTCAAGTCGCGGCACCGCGGTCGGGCAGATCCACCCCGACACGGAACCAGAAGCGGCTGCCCTGGCCGCGCACGCTGTCCACGCCCAGTTCGCCGCCCATGCGCTCGACCAGGTACTTGCAGACGGTCAAGCCCAGGCCCACCCCTTCGTGGCGGCGCCCGCGATCGCCATCGCCCTGCTCGAAACTGGCGAAGATGCGCGCCATGTGTTCGGCCGAGATGCCCTCGCCCTCGTCCCTGACGCTGAATTCCAGCCCGTGCTGACCCGCGGCTCCCTGGCACAGGCTGGCGGCGACGGTGATCTGCCCCTGGGTCGAAAACTTGATGGCATTGGCCAGCAGGTGGCGCAGCACCTGGCGCAGGCGGCTGATATCGCCCAGCACACCCAGCTCCAGCCCGGGGCCGATCAGGGTTTGCAGCAGCAGGCCCTTGGCCTGTGCCGCGGGCAGCTCGGCGGCGGTGGTGGCCTGCAGCAGATCCACCACGCTGAAGGCGGCGCGCTGGCGGGGCTCATCGTCCTCACCGCGTGAGATCTCCAGGATGTCGTTGAGCATGCCGTGCAGATGGCGGCCTGATTGCTGGATGCTGCGGGCAAACTCCAGGCCCTCCGGGTCCTGCAGGCGCAGGGCCAGCAGGTCTGAAAATCCCAGAATCGCGTTCATCGGGGTGCGCAATTCATGGCCCATGTTGCGCAGAAACGCGTTCTTGGACCGGTTGGCACTCTCGGCCCGGTCCAACGCGCCGCGCAGCTGATCGGTCAGCAGTGCGTTCTCCAGCACCACGGCACCATGCGCGGCCAGGGTGACCAACAGCTTGAGGTGGTTGGCCTGGAACACCACCGGCTGGCGACTGCCCACCAGCAGCACACCCAGCTCGGCGCGCGGTGTGACCATGGGCGCCACCATCAGACTGGCCATGCCCAGGGCACCGGGCTCGGCCTCGTCCGCATGGACGATGTCGGCCTGGCGGAGGGCACAGGCGCGCTGGGCCACCTCGCCGCCCCAGGGCGCCGCTGTGGGCAGGTACAGGCCCTGCTCGGGGCCCAGGCCCTGTGCCAGCAGGCTGGCGTCGGCGCTCAGCAACAGCACCTCCAGCGGCAAGGCCGGGATCAGGCGCGCCGCCTCTTGGCGCAGGGCCTGCAGCACCTCACGGGCCGGCATGTGGTGGTTGATGACTTCATGCACCCGGAACAGCAGGTTGATCTCACGGTACTTGGCCAGCGCCTCCTCCACCAGCAGGCGGCGCTCCTCCTCTTGCATCCACAGGCCGGTCAGCACATCCGCCAGCGCCTGCGCTTGTGTCGGAGCCAGCAGCCAAAGGCGTTCGGGCAGCAGACAGTCCAGAGCGACCCGCTGCCAGTCCACCTGCGGGGCAGGGCCGCCGGCTGCACCGGCCACCCGCTCGCCCGGCTCATCCAACACGCACCAGCTGCTCCGCAGCGAGCGGGCCACGCGGTCCATGGCCTGCCCCAGGGACGCGCGGTTCAGGGCCCGGCGGGTGGTCCGCGCGATCATGGGGCAGGCCGGGCCGGCCCAGCACCGGTCACCACCAGGTACACACGCTCGCCCTCGCGGGCGGCCTGCATGGACGACGCGACGTGCAGGGGGTCTTCGGCCGGCGAGAACACCACCATCATCTCCGGCAGGGCCGCTGCCCGATCGCCGCGCTGCATCTCCGGGTCCAGCACCTCGACCTGGTAGCCCTTGGCCCGCAGCATCTGGGTCACGGCCACCACCGGCGCGTCGCGGTCATCCACCAGCAGCATGCGCTTGGTGGATTCACGCCGACGCAACAGGCCATCGATCTCCGGCAGCAGCACCTCCATGTTGATCGGCTTGGACAGGTAGCTGTCCGCGCCCACGGCCCGGCCACGGGCCCGGTCGTCCACGATGCTCAGAATGACGATGGGAATCTTGTTCGCCTCGGGGGTGGAGCGCAGCACGGCCGCCACCTCGAAGCCGCTCATGCCGGGCATCATCACGTCGAGCAGGATCAGATCGGGCGGCGACTGCTTCACCTGCTGAATGGCCTGAAGACCATCGGCGGCCTCGCGCACCAGATAGCCCACGGCCTCCAGCTCCAGCCGCAGCAAGGCGCGGATGTTGGTCTCGTCGTCCACCACCAGAATGGTTCGGGGCTGCCCGCTCAAGGCCGCCAGGGCGACGGCAGGCGCGGTGTCGCTGGCCACCAGGGCACCCTCGGCCACGGCCTGTTCGGGCAGGGGCAGCGCAAAGCAGAAGGTGCTGCCCTTGCCGACCTGGCTCTCCACCCAGATCTCGCCACGGTGGTGTTCGATCACCTGCTTGCAGATGGCCAGGCCCAGGCCGGTGCCGCGCGGCTTGTCGGTCAGGGTATTGCCCACCTGGCGGAAGCGTTCGAACAGCTGCTGCTGATCGAACTCGCTGATGCCGCAGCCCTGATCGGCCACCGCCACCGTGAGGCGACCGCCCTCCAGCCGCGCCCAGCAATGCACCTCGCCCTGCTCGGTGAACTTGGCGGCATTGGACAGCAGGTTGATGATCACCTGCAGCAGGCGGTCTGGATCGCCCCGCAGCAAGGGCAAGGGCCGCTGAACGTTGAGCTTCAGGGGCAGCTCGCGCGGCTGGTAGATGGCGGCGGTGGCGTCCACCGCACGCTGCAGCAGGGCCCCCATGTCCACCGGTTCATCGCGCCACTCGATCTTGCCGGCTTCGATCTTGGTCAGGTCGAGCACGTCATTGATCAGGTTGGTCAGCCGCTCGCCCTCGGACACGATGATGTCGAGCTGCGACTGGATCTTCTCCACCACCGAGATCGTCTTCGTGTCCTGCGGGTTCAGCGCCGGCAACACGCTGCGCTGGAACTGCTTGCGGATCACCTTGGCAAAGCCCAGCACCGAGGTGAGCGGCGTGCGCAGTTCGTGCGACACGTTGGCGATGAAGTCGGTCTTCATGCGTGACACCTCCACCTCATGGGTGATGTCACGGAAGGTGATGACCAGACCTTGCGAACCCGACTGGCGCTCTGCGCTGTCCTTGCCCAGCACCGTGGCCACGACCCGCGCCACCCGACTGTCCAACACCGCCACCTCGGCCGTCAGCGACGGTGTCGCACGCTGCTCGTCCAGGGCCTTGGCCACAAAGTCGCCCACCTCGTCGCCGAACACCGCTCGCACGGGCAAGCCCGCCAGGGCCTGGCCGCCGCCCTCCTCCTCGTCAAGCCGGTACAAGGCCAGCAGGGCCGGGTTGGCCTGCGTGACCCGGCCTTGGGCATCGGTCACCAGCAGGCCATCGCCCATGTTGTCGAGCACCGCCGTCACCTTGCGCAACATCGCTTGCATGGCCTCGGCGCGCTGACGTGCCATCGCGATGCGGGCCGAGGCCACCAGAAACGCCAAGCCCCCCAACAACAGCAACAGGGTGAGCAGGCCCACGACCGTGGCCAGGGCGGTCGGGTCGGTGAAACCGACCGCATCAGCGCCTGCGCCCCCCTCTGCGCCAGGCAGAAAATACGCCCCCGCCATGGCCGTGTAATGCATGGCCGAAATGGCCAGCCCCAGCACGCCACCGCCCGCCAGCGAGCCCAGAAAAGGATGCCGCCCCAGGCGCGTGCCCAGCAGGCGCTGGCGCAGCCACAGCGCCCCGATGGCCAGCAACACCGCCGCCACGATCGACAACAGGAACAGCCGGCTGTCATAGCGCAGCGCCCCGTCCAGGCGCATGGCGGCCATGCCCAGGTAGTGCATCAGGCCCACCCCGGCGCCCATCACGGTGCCGGCCAGCAACAAGGTGGCCAGGCCGGCTCGGTCACGCGCAGCGAAATGCAAGGCCACCGCTGCCGCAGCCACCCCGGGCAGCACCGACAGCGCCGTCAACCAGGGCTCGTACTGGATGCCGCAATCAATGCGCAAGGCGGTCATGCCGATGAAATGCATGGCCCAGGTGCCCAGGCCCAACATCAGGGCTCCCAAGGCAATCCAGCGCGGGCGGTGGGTCTTGTGGTTGGCCATTTCCAGCGCGCAGCTGGCCGCAAAGACGGCCAGCAGCACCGAAACCAGCACCTGGGTGGGCTGGTAGTGCATGTCGTAAGCCCCCAAGGCCTCGTCGGACGAGTGGATGAAGACCAGGGGCAAGGCAGTGGACAGGTTCATGAAATGCCTTCGGTAGGAAGCAAAACAGGGACACCAAGGCCCGAACGGGGCGTTGGCACAGGCGGTACGGGCGGCACGGCCTGCGGGTCCAGTGGCAGCTGCAGCACGAAGCACGCCCCGCCCTGGTCCCGGTTGTGGGCGCTCAGCAGACCGGCATGCCGGTGCACGATGCCCCAGCTGATGGACAGGCCCAGCCCCATGCCCTGGCCCACGGCCTGGGTGGTGAAGAAGGGGTCGAAGATGCGGCCCAGGTGCTCGGCGGCAATGCCAGGCCCGCTGTCCTCGAAGCGCAGCTCGACGCGCGACTCGTCCAGCCGGCGCGTGGCGATGCGGATGCAGCCACTGCCCTGCATGGCCTGCACCGCATTGGTCAGCAAGTTCATGAACACCTGGTGCATCTGCGGAGCGATGCACTTGACCAGCGGCAGCTCGGGCGCCAGATCCAGTTGCACCTCGCAACTCGGCGGGTGCTGGCCGGCCATCAGACGCAGGGTGGCGTGCAGGCCTTCGTGCAGATCGACCCAGGCCCAATCCTCTCGGCCGAAACGCGAAAAATTCTTCAGATCGGCCACGATGCGGCTCACGCGGTCCAGGCCTTCGCGGCTTTCTTCCAGCACCTGCACCAGGTCCTCGCGCAGATAGGGCAGGTCCTTGTCCTGGCACAGGCGCTGGTAATCGGCCACGGCGGCCCCGCCTGGCCCGGCCCCGGCCTGCCGGCACACGGCATCACCGGCCTGCACCACCGCCATCACATCGTCGAAATAGGTCTTGAGCGTGCCCAGGTTGGAGCGCACAAAACTGATGGGGTTGTTGATCTCATGCGCCACACCGGCGGCGAACTGCCCCAGCGAAGCCATTTTTTCGGACTGCAGCAGCTGCAATTGCGCCTGCTCCAGCCGCTGGTTGAGCTCGCGCTGATGCGCCAAGGCCTCGGACAGGCTCTTCGTGCGCTGCTGCACGGCCACCTCCAGGCTGTCGTTGCGCAGTTGCAGCTCGTCGCGGCCCTGCTTGAGCTCCAATTGGGTGCGCACTCTGGCCAGCAGGATCGGCGATCGAAGGGGCTTGGTCAGGTAATCCACCGCACCCAGGGTGAGCCCGACGCGCTCGTCGTTCTCCTCGGTCATGGCGGTCACGAAGATCACCGGAATCTCGCAGGTGGCAGGCTGGGCGCGCAGGCGGCGCAGCACCTCGTAGCCATCCATGTCGGGCATCATGATGTCAAGCAGGATCAGGTCGGGCCTGGGGTCGGCGGCGGCCAGCGCCAAGGCCTGGACACCGGAATCGGCCTCCAGCAAGTGGTAATCCGGGCCCAGCAGGCCCCGCAGCAGGATCAGATTGACGCGCTGATCGTCCACCAGCAAAACCACCGGGGCGGCAGGTCGAGTCGCAGGCTCACAGGGGATCGAGGTCATCAAGGTCTCCGTGGGCTGGCAGCCCAGGGCCAGCAAATGCGCAGGGTCGTTTGAAGCGCCTCACACCCCATTGGCGTGGCATCCTCAAATGATCAGATCAAATGAATACGCTCATCAAAGAACGCATTTCACGGCCCTGTTTATACCTCAGAAATACTTTTTTACCACATTAAAACCGCATAAATAATTTTCAAATATCATTTATGCGGATTCAAAGGTAGCCCCCTGGATCAGGCGCGCTTGGCTCGTCGCGGCCCCGACGCGGGCTTGCTCTTGCCCTTGCCCTTCACCGGTGCGGGCTTCTGGCTGGCCTGGTCCAGCCACAGCAAGGTGTCCACATGCGTCACAAAGCGGCGCAGGTAGTCGGGCGACAGCCCCCGCATCATGTCGAGCGAGCGCAGCAGCAGCGCATGCGAATTGAGCGGGCCGGCGTTCTCAGGCTTGCGGCCCAGCGCTTCGGTGACCCGGGTTTCGGCCCGCAGGCGTGACCAGCCTTCGCGAAACCGGGTCACGCTCTTCATCTCGGGCCGGCCCGCCGGGCTGCGCACGGGGGCGGTCGCGGCCTCCTCGCCCTCCAGCACCGGTGTGGGTGCGCTGGCCTCACGCAGCACCCGGTTCAACTCGGCCAGCACCGCGGCGGCTGCGGGGCGCGCCGGGCCCTCGCCGGTGCCGGGCAAGCTGGCGGCTGGCAAGCACGGGGCCCGGACCTGTTCGAAACGGTCCAGCGCCTGGCCCAGGCGCAGCTGCAGCCGAGCCTGCAAAGGCCCATAGTGCGCCTGGGCCTGCCGGGCCAAACCTTCCAGGTAGGCCAGGCCGATCGGATCGGACTGGGCCCCCCCCGCCTCGCGCAAGCCCTGCAAGCGGGCCAGGGCCTGGGCCAGTTCGTCTGCAGGTGCCGGAGCGGGAACCACAGGCGGCATGGAGGGCGGCATCGAGGGCAACATCACGAGCGAGCTTGGCGAGCGTCCGCCGCAGGGGCCGATTTGGGCACGGGCGCCATCTCCACACGCCGGTTCAGCACCCGGCCCGCCTCGCTGGCGTTCGAGGCCACCGGCTGCTCGGCACCGAAAGCGGCGGCAAAGGTCAGCGACGAAGGCATGCCCTCCTCCACCAGCGCGCGGGTCACGGTCAGGGCGCGCTGGGCCGACAGCTCCAGGTTGTCGGCAAAGCGGCGGTTGCCTTCCTGGATCGGGCGGTCATCGGTGAAGCCGCTGACCATCAGCATCTCATCGCGCTCGGCCAGGTACACCTTGAGCGGCTGCACCAGGCTCTTGAGCAGGGCCCGGCCTTCGGGGCGCAGTTGGTCCGAGTTGAACGGAAACAGCACGCTGCCGCTGATGCCGATGCGCCCGTTGTTCAGCGTCACCCGGCCCGAGGCCAAGGGGCCGGCCAGGGCTTTTTCGAGCGTCATGCGGCGCTGCTCCTCAGCCTGGCGCTTTTGCACCTCGAGCTGCAGGTGGTCCACCAGGTCCATCTGCACCACCAGCACGCCCAGCAGCACCAGCACAAAAGCGCCCAACAGGCCCGTCATCAGGTCGCCGAACACGGCCCACACCGGGGCGGTCTGCTCCAGGCCTTCGTCCATCTCCTCGAGCTGGCTCATCAGGCGCTCCCGAGCGCCGCAGCCTGGGCCTGAGCGCCCGCCTGCAGGCGCCGCAGGTCGTCAACAATGCCGCGCTGCGCGCTGATGCTCAGGTCGATCACCTCGCGCGCCTGGGCCACGTAGTAGGCCAGTTGCTCGTCGCTGCGCGCCATCGACTGGGTGATGGCGGTCTCGACGCGTTGCAGGCCTTCGGCCAGCTTCTCGTTGCTGTTGCTGAACAACTGCACCCCCTGGTGGAAGGCCTCGCCCAGGCTGGACAGCTCGATCGCCCCACCGCGCAGGTGCACGGCCAGGTCTTCGGCCCGCACGGCATGGCTGCTCAGGGTCTCGGTGAACTGCTGGCCGGCCTGGCCCAAGGTGCCCAGCGCCTGGCCCAGCAGGGCCTGCACGCTGTCGCGCTGCTCGGCCGAGGCCTGCTCCAGGCTGATCAGCAGCTGGTTCAGGCGCTCCATCAGGCCGCTGCGCTCTTGCAGGGCCTGTTGATCGCGCTGGTCCAGGGCGCCCATCTGCTCGCGCACCTGGGCCAGCAGCGCGGTGGCGGCCTGCGGCACCTCGGCGGCGCTTTGCATCAGGCGGGCCATCGGGGCCTCCAGGGTCTGGCCCAGGGTGGCCAGCTGGCTGGCCAGGGCCGCCTGCAGATCACCCAGGCGCTGCACCGCGGCGTCACCGCGGCGCGCTTCGTCGTCGCGCAAGGCGCCCAGCTCCTGGCGCCACAGCGCCGCCAGCTGGTCCATGCGTTCGCCCTGCTGCTGCAGCCAGCGCTCTTCGGCGGCGCTGCGGGCCAAGCTCAGTTCGTCCTGGCGGGCAACCAGGGCCGTCATGTCGGCCAGGGTGCGGCGCGCCTGCTCGGCACTGCGCTCGCCCAGCTCGCCCGCGGTCTTCTCCAGGGTCTGGCACAGCTGCTGCTGGCCGGCCAAGGCCTGCTCGCCCACGCGCTGCCACTCGGCCTGCAAGGTGCCGGCCATGCTGCCCAGGGCCTGCGACCAGGCGGCCAGGCGTTGTCGGTCTGCGGCCTCTTGCTCGGCCTGGGAGCGGATCTCGGCCTCGGAGCGGGCCTGGGCCAGCGCATCGAGCCGGCTCAGCAGGCGGCTGGTCTCGGCCAGGGTCTGGCGGGCCTGCTCGGCGCTGCGTTCGGCGATGGTGGCCGCCGTCTGCTCCAGCGTGTGACTCAGGGCCTGCTGCTGCGCCAGGGCCTGCTCGCCCACGCGCTGCCATTCGCCCTGCAGGCTTTGCGCCACCGAACCCAGGGCCTGGCCCCAGGCCTCCAGCCGCTGCCGGTCAGCCGCCACCTGCTCGGCCTGGGCCTGGGCTTCGGCATCAAGCCGGGACTGGGCCAGCTGTTCGAAGCGGGCCACCAGCTGCTCCAGGTCGGCCCGGGTGCGGGCGGCCTGCTCGGCGCTGCGCTCGCCAATGGCAGCGGCCGTCTGTTCCAGCGTGTGGCTCAGGGCCTGTTGCTGCGCCAGGGCCTGCTCGCCCACGCGCTGCCATTCGCCCTGCAGGCTTTGCGCCACCGAGCCCAGGGCCTGGCCCCAGGCCTCCAGCCGCTGCCGATCGGCCGCCACCTGCTCGGCCTGGGCCTGGGCTTCGGCGTCGAGGCGGGACTGGGCCAGCTGTTCAAAACGGGCCACCAGTTGCTCCAGGTCGGCCCGGGTGCGGGCGGCCTGCTCGGCGCTGCGCTCGCCGATGGCAGCGGCCGTCTGCTCCAGCGTGTGGCTCAGGGCCTGCTGCTGTGCCAGGGCCTGTTCGCCCACGCGTTGCCACTCGCCCTGCAGGCTTTGCGCCACCGAGCCCAGGGCCTGGCCCCAGGCCTCCAGCCGCTGCCGGTCGGCCGCCACCTGTTCGGCCTGGGCCTGGGCTTCGGCATCGAGCCGGGCCTGGGCCAGTTGTTCAAAGCGGGCCACCACCTGGTCCAGGTCACCGCGGATGCGGCCAGCCTGCTCGGCATGGCGCTCATCCAGGCGGGCTGCGGTAGTCTCGAGGGCGTTGCAGACCGCCTGCTGCTGGGCCAGTTGCTGGGCCCCGAGCTGCCGCCACTCGGCCTGCAAGGCCTGGGTCATGCCGTCCAGGCCCTGGGCCCAGGCCTGCAGGCGCTGTTGGTCGGCCTGGGTCTGTTCGCCGCGCGACTGGCGCAGGGCCTCGTGCACGCCGTCGACCAGGCCCAGCGAGCGCTGCTCGAAAGTGGCCGTGAAGGCATTCAGGCTCTGGTCCAGGCCCTGCATCAATTGGGCGCCGGTCTGGGCCTGCTGTTGCAAGGCCTGCTGCCAGTGGGCGGCCACCTGGCCGACCGTGTCACTGAACTGGGCCGACAGGCCCTCGGCCTGCTGTTGAGCCACCTCGCCCAGGCGCTGGTGCAATTGCCCGGCCTGCTGCGCGATGTCGGCCATGGCGGCCTGCACCACGGGCTGGATGCTTTCGCCCGCCGCGCGGGCACCGGCGCTCAGGCTGTCTTGCAGCGAGCGGCCCACGGCCTGGGCCAGGTCGGTGTAGGCCGTGCCGGCCTGGCGGTGGAACTGCTCCTGCTGGGCCAGCAGTTGCTCGTTCAGGCGCTCGCTGCGCTGCTCGAGTTGCTCCATCAGGGCCTGCAGGCGATCGGCCACCACGGGCAGCGCCTGGGATTGGCCTTGCAAGGCCTTGTAGGTCTGCTCGCGCTGGTGGCTGAGCGAGAAGGGGCGCAGCACATCGGCCACCCGGCTGTCCAGCAGGCGCGACACCTGCAGGCGCTCGCGCCGGCTCAGGGCGGCCAGCAGGCCCAGCATGGCCGAGGCGGCCACGCCGGCCACCGAGGTGCCAAACGACAGGCCCAGGCCCTTGATGGGCGCGGCCAGGGCGCTGCGGATGGCCTGCAGGTCGGTCGAGCCCTCCAGGGCGAACACGGCCCCCTTGAAGGTGATCACCATGCCCAAAAAGGTGCCCAGCATGCCCAGCATCACCAGCAAACCCACCAGGTAGGGCGTGAGGGCCAGGCCCGGCAAGGCGGCGCGCTCACCCTCCACCCGCAGGCGCACAGCCTGGCGCAAAGCCAGCGGCAGCTGTTGCAGCCAGCTGCCCAGCTCGGCCGGGGCCTGGCTCAGGCCCGCCAGCGCCTCTTGCAAGGCCTGCGTGGCGGCCCTGAAGCGGCGGATCTCCAAGGCCCCCAACAGGTACACCGCGGCGATCACGCCGGTCATCAACAAAGCCACCCAACTGGTACCGACAAAACCCCAGGCCACCCAGCCCACGCTCAGCAGCCCCGTGACAAAGGCCAACGCAAAAACAAACCTGTTCATTGAATTCTTTTCTCGATCTCGTTGCCGAAAGCTTCCATCAAGCCCACCACCGGTTGCAGCCGGACCTCCAACTCGGCCACCAGGGCCTCCTGCCACTCGCGGCTGAAGCCATGCAGCCAGCCGCCCGGCCGCCATTCAGCGCCCGGCGCAGGTGCCTCATCGGGCGGCTGCGCCGCCCGGGCGGCCTCGTGGGCCTGGCGCAGCTGCTCGAAGCGGCGCTCCAGCAGCGGGCTCACCCGGCCCAGCAGTTGCTGCCGCCGGGCGTCAATCATCTTGTCCATCGCAGCGTCCAGCGCGGCCAGCTGTTGCAGCCGCGGCGTGGAGGCGCCCAGCACCTGGCGCACATGGGCCCGCAGGGAGGCAATTTTCGTCTCCATCTGGCGCTGCTGATCGAGGTAACGCTGCTGGAATGCGGCATAAGTCCCCTCCCCGCCCGGCAAATCGGTCTGGTCGACGTACTTGCTCATGCCTGCCGGCAGGCGCATGCCCGGCAGCGAGGCCGGCCCCTGGCCGGCCGCGGCCGACGCCACGGCGGCGGCATTCACATCGGCCAGGCCGCGCATCAGGCTGCCACGCACCCGCTCCAGCAGCTTCTTGAGGGCCGCCAGCTGGGCCTCGGTGGGTGAGGTCGCGGGGGCACCTGCCCCATCGGCCAGGGCCTGGAGCTGCTGCTGCACACCGCGCAGGGTGATGGCGTCGAACGCGCTGAGCCACTGGCTCAGGCGCTCGGCAAAATCGCGCTCTGCCCCCCCGGAAACAGGCCCTGGCACGCCGGCACGCTCGGCCAGCAGGCGGACCAGCGCAGCGCTGGTGAAATTCGTTTGCAACTGAAAAAGTCTCGTCTTCTTGTGTGGCCTGCACCGGGCAAGCCCCTAGGGCGCAGGCCTGAAAGGGCCTCCGCACCCGGGCGGCAAAAAGGTGAGATTGTCTTACAGACTGCGCCCCGGCCTGCCCAACCCTCGGCGCGCAGGCGCAAGCCCAGTTCAGACGGCGGCCAGACGGAAGCGGTCCACCGCCTCGGCCAGGTGGCTGGCCTCGTGCTGCAAGGCCTGGGCAGCGGCCGTGCTGTCCTGCACGCGGCGGGTGTTCTCGCGGGTCACCGCGTCGAGCTGACCGATGGCCCCGTTGACGCTCTCAATGCCCTGGCTTTGCGAGGCCGTCGAGTCGCTGATCTGCCGGATCGCCTCGGACACCTGGGCCACGCCGGCCACGATCTCACGCATGGTCTGGCCGGCATCGGTGACCAGACGCGAACCGGCCTCGACCCGCTCCACGCTGCCGCCAATCAGGGTCTTGATCTCGCGCGCGGCGGCGGCCGAGCGCTGGGCCAGGGTGCGCACTTCGCCCGCCACCACGGCAAAACCGCGCCCGTCCTCGCCGGCACGCGCAGCCTCAACCGCTGCATTGAGGGCCAGGATGTTGGTCTGGAAGGCGATCCCATCGATCACGCCCACGATGTCGGTGATGCGGCGGCTGGCCTGCGTGATCTGGTCCATGGTGCTGACCACCTCGCCCACCACCGCACCGCCCCGGCCAGCCACCTCGGAGGTCTGCTCGGCCAGGTGGCGCGCCGTGACCGCGGCGTTGGCGGCCTGCTGCATGCCCTGGTGGATCTCGTGCATCGCATCGGCCGTGGTCTTCAGTTCGTCAGGTCCTGGTTGCCGCTGGCGATCTCGCGGGTGGCGGTGGCCATCTGGCCCACGGAATGCTGGATGTCGCGCAAGGTGCCGCCCAGGCCCTGGCGCATGCGCTCCAGGGCGCGCACCAGATCGCCGAGTTCGTCTCGCCGCTGCGACTGCACGGCCTGCCCCAGGTCGCCCGCGGCAATGGCCTCGGCGGTGCGCAAGCCGGCCTCGATGTCGCGCGCGATCTGGCGGCTGATGCGCAGGCTCAAGCCCAGGCCCAGGGCCACCGCCACGGCGGCACCCACCAGGGCCAGCCACAGCACCTCACGACGTTGGGCTTCATAGGCCTGGGCCTGATCGGCCGTGGCCTGGGCCACCTGGGCGCTGTAGGCCTGCAGCGATTTCAGTTGCGCCTCGACCAGCGGTTTGAGCTCGCGGTTCACGCCCAGCACGGCCCGGGCCAGCTCGCCCGCGGCCTTGGTCTGCTGCAGCTTGGCGATGGCGGCCGCGACCTGGCTGCCCTGCTGCTGGACCTGGTCCATGGCCTGTTTTTCGGCCTCGCTGGCCTGTGCCCGGCCCAGCTGGGCACTGAGCTCGGCAATGGCGGCCGCCCCGGCCTGCACGCGCTGATCCAGCACGCCTTGCGACACCGGGTTGGTGTTCATCACCGCCGACAGTGCGGCATCGTTGGTGATGCGGATCTCGGCCTGCCAGCGCAGCACCAATTGGTGACGCTCGGCCAGGGCCTGCTGGGCTTGCAGGGCCCCACCATCGATCCAGGTCACGGCGGCCAGGGCCAGGCCGCCCACGGTCATGCAGCCCAGGACCAGCGCACCCATGAGGGCAGACAAGGTATGACCGAGCTTGCGGCTCGAGGTGACGGAGACTGGGTGATTCATGAAGTTTGTGGTGTGGGTGGTCCGAGCAAGGACAAGGTCGAGACACCGTCACGGCCCCTGTGCATATTGGTTTCCGAATGTAACGAAAATGAACCAGACGCCACCCAACCGGCAGACGCCAACTTGATGAAGATCAAGAATTTGGCGACCCAGCCATGAACACCGTGAGCCGGGGAGCCTGGGGTTCCGGTCAGTCAGTCGCTACTTTGGCGTGGCGCTGGCTGTTGCAGTGCCCGTGGCTGATGGCCAGGTTTTCCAGGTGGCTGTTGCCGCCTTCGCTCAGGGGCTGGATGTGCTCCAGCGTGGCCTGCTCGTGGGGCACATGCTGGCCGCACACCCAGCACGGCACCTGGCCGTGCAGTTGGCGGGCCACGGTTTTGTAGATTTTTTCGCGGGTCAGGCCCAGTTTGCTCATGTCAGATTCCGTCGAGGCGCCGGCACCTGCCGGGCCCGGGGATCATACGAAAAGCCAGGCGGCTCCAGCCGCTGCGCCGGCCCTCAGCTTTCGTCGCGCAACCACACCACGCCACCCGAATGGGTGACTGCACCCTGGTGGGCCGGGCGCACGGTGGCCGCGTATTTCTCCAGCACGCCGCCCAGCGGTGGGCGCTGGTGGCGGGCGGCGGCGGCGGCGCGGCGGGCCAGTTCGGCCTCGCTGAGGTCCACGCTGATGCTGCGCGCCTCGGGGCGGGCGTCAATGCGCACGATGTCGCCGTCCCGCAGCAGGCCGATCGGGCCCCCGGCCACGGCCTCGGGCCCGGCGTAGCCGATGCACAGCCCCCGCGTGGCCCCAGAAAAGCGCCCATCGGTCAGCAAAGCCACCTTGTCGCCAACCCCTTGCCCGTAAAGCAGCGCGGTGATGCCCAGCATCTCGCGCATGCCGGGGCTGCCCTGCGGGCCTTCGTTGCGGATCACGATCACGTCGCCCACCTGGTAGCGCAGGCCCTGCACCGCGGCCTGGGCCTCTTCCTCGCTCTCGAACACCCGGGCCGGGCCGGTGTGCACCAGGGTCTTGAGCCCAGCCGTCTTGAGCAAGGCCCCGTCGGGGCATAGATTGCCCTTGAGCACGGCCACGCCACCGTCGCGGCTCAGGGCCTGGTCGATGGGCCGCACCACGCGCCCGTCGGGGGCGCCCGCCGTGGCCAGTTCTTCGGCCAGGGTGCGCCCGGTGTAGGTCAGCGCCTGGCCATGCAGGTAGCCGCCCGCCAACAGCTCGCGCAGGATCACCCCGGCGCCGCCGATGTAGTGCACATCGCGCGCCAGGTAGCGCCCGCCGGGGCGCAGATCGGCAATCAGCGGGGTGCGGGCGAAGACCTCGGCCACATCGTCAAGATGGAAGCGGATGCCGGCCTCATGCGCGATGGCCGGGATGTGCAGGGCCGCATTCGTCGAGCCCCCGGTGGCCGAGACCACGGCGCAGGCGTTCTCCAGCGCCTGGCGCGTGACCACCTCGCGCGGCAAGGGCCCGCCGCCGGTGAGCGAGGCCTGCACCGCCGCCATCAGCTGGCGCGCCGTGCGCCGCATGAGCGGGGCGCGCTCGCTGAACACCGCGGGCAGCATGCTCGATCCGATGGGGGCCAGGCCCAGGGCCTCGCTGACCATGCCCATGGTGTTGGCCGTGAACTGGCCGGCACAGGCCCCCGCCGTGGGCAGGCAGGCGTGGCTGACCTGGGCCAGTTCTTCGGTGCTGGCCTGGCCGGCCAGCACCTGACCGATGGTCTCGTAGGTGTCGACCACGTTCAGGTCGCGGCCGTCGGGCCCGGGCATCTGCCCCGGCAGGGCCGAGCCGCCGTGCACGAACACGCCGGGCACGTTGCAGCGCACGATGCCCATCATCAGGCCCGGCAGGTTCTTGTCGCAGGCCCCGATGGCAAAGATGCCGTCCCACTGGTGGCCCCGCACCGAGGCCTCGACGCTGTCGGCAATCAGCTCGCGCGAGACCAGCGAAAAGCGCATGCCCGAGTGGGCCATGGTGAGCCCGTCGCTCACCGACACCACCGGGCACTCGTGCGGGGTGCCGCCGGCGGCATAGATGCCGGTCTTGGCGTGCTGGGCCTGCTCGCGCAGGTTGAGGTTGCAGGGGCTCATCTCGCCGCCGGTGTGGAACACACCGATGTGGGGCCGGGCGATGTCCTCGTCGTCCTGCCCCAGGGCGTAAAGAAAGCTGCGCGTGGTGGCGCGGATGGTGCCTTCGACCAGGGTGGCCGAGCGGTAGCGGGGCGGCTTGGCCGCGGGTTGGTCGCTCATGGTATGCAGTCTCCGGGGCCCCGTTCTGTGGGCGGCGCCCTGCGGGGTGGCTGGCACTTTAGCACCGGGCTGCCCGGGCTGCAGGGCGGCGGGGTGTTGCCCGCCACAAGCCGGCTGCTAGCTCGCCACAAGCCCAGCCCTCAGGCCGCGCGGCGCCGATCCGCGTGAGGCGCGGCCTGGATCAGGCTGCGCGTGTAGGGATGCTGGGGGTGTTCCCAGATCTCTCGGTGGTGGCCGGCTTCGACGATGCGGCCCTGGTTCATCACCATCACCCGGTCGGCGATGTGGCGCACCACCGACAGGTCGTGCGAGATGAACAGGTAGGACAGGCCGAAGTCCTGCTTGAGCTCGACCAACAGGTTCAGGATCTGCGCCTGGATGGACACATCCAGCGCCGACACCGGCTCGTCAAGCACCACCAGCGCGGGCCGCACCACCAGGGCCCGGGCGATGCCGATGCGCTGGCGTTGGCCGCCCGAAAACTCGTTGGGGTAGCGGCTGGCGGCCGAGGCCGGCAGGCCCACGCGTTCCAGGATCTCACCGATGCGGCGGCGGCGCTCATCGCGCGAGGCCACATCGTGCACCTTGAGCACGGTGTCCAGGATGTCTTGCACGCTGCGCCGTGGGTTGAGCGAGGCATAGGGGTCCTGGAACACCATCTGGATGCGGCGCCGCCAGGGCTTGAGGGCGCGCTCGGGCAGGCGGGCGATGTCGGTGCCGTCGAGCACGATGCGGCCCTCGGCCGGGTCAACCAGGCGCAGCAAGGTCTTGGACAAAGTGGATTTGCCGCAGCCCGATTCGCCCACCAGGCCCAGGGTTTCGCCGGCACGCAGCTCGAAGGACACGCCATCCACCGCATTCACCAGGGCACCATCGCGCCCCCGGTAGGCGGTGCGCAGCTCCTGCACCTGCAGCAGCGGCTGGCCTGTGGGCAGCACGGCGGGCTGCGGGGCCCGGGGCGCCGGCTGCACCAGCTCGAAGTGGCGCTGGCCCGTGGCCGGGTCGACGGCGGTGTTGATCTCGGGCAGGCGGCGTTCGCTGCTGTGCGGCACCTGGCCCGCGTGCAACGAGGCGCCCAGCAAGCCCCGGGTGTAGGCGTGGCGCGGTTGCGCAAACAAGGTGGCGGTATCGGCCTCTTCGACCTTTTCACCGCCAAACATCACCGCCACGCGGTCGGCCCATTGCGAGACCACGCCCAGGTCGTGGGTGATCAGCAGCAGGGCCATGTCCAGCTCACGGCGCAGGCCGTCCAGCAGCTCCAGGATCTGGGCCTGGATGGTGACATCGAGCGCGGTGGTGGGTTCGTCGGCCACCAGCAGGCGCGGGCGGCAGGCCACGGCCATGGCGATCATCACGCGCTGGCGCTGCCCGCCCGAGAGCTTGTGCGGGTGGTCGTCGATGCGGCGCTGCGGCTCGGGGATGCGCACCAGGTCCAGCAGTTCGACGGCGCGGCGCCGTGCCGCCAGAAGCGACAGGCCTTCGTGCAGGCGCAGGGTCTCGGCGATCTGGGCTCCGATGGTGTGCACCGGGTTGAGCGAGGTCATGGGCTCCTGGAAGATCATCGAGATCTCGCGCCCGCGCAGGGCCCGCAGCTCGGGCGGGCGCAGTTGCAGGATGTCGCGCCCCTCGAACAGCAGGCGCCCCGACACCTCGGCCCCGGGGGCCAACAGGCGCAGCAGCGACAAGGCGGTGGTCGACTTGCCGCAACCCGATTCACCCACCAGGGCCAGGGTTTCGCCGCGCTGCAGGCTGAGGTTCAGGTGGCTGACAGCGCTGACCCGGCCCTGTGAGCCGCGAAACGCGATGCTCAGGTCCTGGATGTCGAGCAAGGGGGCCTCGGGCTGAAGGGGTCGCTGGGGGGAGGTGATGGTGCTCATGGTCAACAAGGGGTGAAGTCAGATTCAGCGGCCGCGCAGACGGGGGTTGAAGGCGTCGTTCAGGCCGTCGCCCAGCAGGTTCAGGGCCAGCACGGTCAGCACGATGGCGGCGCCCGGCAAGGCGGTCAGGAACCAGGCGGTGCGCAGCAGTTCACGCCCCTCGCCGATCATGCTGCCCCAGGACACGGCATTCGGGTCGCCCATGCCCAGGAAGGACAGCGCCGACTCGATCAGGATGGCGCTGGCCACCAGCACCGAGGTGGTGACGATCACCGGGGGCAGCGCGTTGGGCAGCATCTCCTGCGCCATGATGCGCAGGTGGCTGAAGCCCTGGCTGCGCGCCGCCAGCACAAACTCGGCCTCGCGCAGGGTGCGGAACTCGGCGCGCACCAGGCGTGCGATCACCGGCCACGAGGCCAGCCCGATGGCCAGCACGATCACGCCCACCGAGGGGCGGCCGATGGCGACCACCACGATCACCAGCAAGAAGGTGGGCACGGTCTGCACCAGCTCGGTCACGCGCACCAGCACATCGTCGACCACGCCGCCCAGGTAGCCGGCCGTGGCCCCGACGACAATACCGATGGCCAGGCTGAGCACCGCCGCCACCACGCCCACCGCCAGCGACACGCGGGCGCCATGCGCGATACCGGCCAGCACGTCGCGGCCCAGCGAGTCGCTGCCCAGCGGGTAGGCCGCATCCTGCCCCGGCCACAGCAGGGGCTGGGCCACCATGTCGAGCGGGTCGCCCGGGAACAGCCAGGGCGCCAACAGGGCCAGGGCCGCCATGCCCAGCAGGATCAGCGCGCCCAGCACGGCGGCCGGGTTGCGCAGCAGCGCCTTCAGCGCCACAAAGCGGCGCGGGCCGGCGGCTGGCAAGGCCCCAACCGGTGCCGCGGACGTATCAACGGGCCAATGGGGCACTTGGGACCCTTGGGGGGCTTGGGGCACTTCGGCCACATGGGCCGTCACGCCGGTGCTGGCAGACAGAGGAACAGACGACACGTTGGGAATCTCCGAAAAACAGTTTCAGGGCCTGAGCCAGGCGACAGGCCTCAGCGCACGCGGATGCGCGGGTCCAGTGCAGCGTGCAGCAGGTCCACCAGCAGGTTGGCCAGGATCACCAGCAGCGACGACATCAGCAAGATGCCCAGCAGCACGGTGTAGTCGCGGGCCATCACCGACTCGAAGGCCAGCCGGCCCAGGCCGGGCCAGCTGAACACGGTCTCGACCACCACGGCGCCGCCCAGCAAGGTGCCGAAATGCATGCCGGCCACGGTGGTGACGGGGATCAGCGCGTTGCGCAGCACATGGCGCAGCGTGACGGCCAGCGGGTGCAGGCCCTTGGCGACGGCGGTGCGCACAAAATCCTGCTGGCTCACCTCGAGCATGGCGGCCCGGGTCAGGCGCGAGAAGATCGCCACATAGAAGCCCGCCATGGCCAGCGCCGGCAGCACCAGGTGGCGCAAGGTGTCGAGCACGCGGTCCAGCCCGCTGAGGCCGGCGCCGATGCTGCCACTGCCCCCGGTGGGCAACCAACCCAGCTTGACCGAGAACAGCACGATGGCCATCAGCCCCAGCCAGAAGCCGGGGGTGGAATACAGCAACAGGGCCAGCACCGACAGCACCCGGTCGGGCCAGCGCCCCACGCGGCTGGCCATCACGGTGCCCAGCGCAATCCCCAGGGCCAGGGCCAGGCTCAGCGCGGCCAGCATCAGCAGCAAGGTGTTGCCCAGGCGGGCGCCGATCAGCTCGGTCACCGGCAGGTTGTAGCGCGGCGAGGTACCCAGGCTGAAATGGGCCAGGTGGCTGAGGTAGTTGACCAACTGGTGCAGCACCGGCAGGTCAAGCCCGAAATGGTGGCGCAGTTGCTCCATGGTCTCGGCCGTGGCCGATCCCGATTCAGCGGCCACCACGTCGGCGGCGTCGCCGGGCACCAGCTGCATCAGGAAGAAGTTCAGCACCACCACACCCAGCACGGTTGGAATGGCCTGCCAGGCCGTGCGCCGCAGGGTGCGCGCGACCTCGCGCCAGCGCTCGTTCAGCACGCTCATGGCGCGGTCTCCGGGTGGGGGGCTTGAAAGGCTTGGGGCAACATGCAGCAGCTCTCGGTAGGTCAGAAAGCTGGCGATGCTAGTCAGCCCCAGCGGGCGGGACAACGAACAAATCGTTCTATGCATGCACGTTTCATGAACGTGGCCACTGCCGCCCAGGCCCGGCTCTGCTGCACCGGAAATGTACTTAGCTAGCGCTGAAAGATTCGTTGTCAGGCGCCCCGGTCGCGGCAGACCATTCACCGGTCCAAGACTTTTGCACCAAGAGAAACCGCGCATGTCCGCTCGCCATCCATCCCTTCTTTCCCGTGGTACCTCCCTCAACCGCCGCCTGTTGCTGGCCCTGTCCACCGCCGGCCTGCTGACCCTGGGCGGGCCGGCGGCCCTGGCCCAGGCCAAGGCAGGCGGCACCCTGAACTGGGCCGTGAACCCGGTGCCCTCCTCCATCGTGCCCCTGACCACCACGGCCGGCGGCAACACCGAGATCGGCCCCAAGATCGTGGAAGGCCTGCTGACCTATGACGAAGAGCTGCGCCCCAAGCCCCTGCTGGCCACGGCCTGGACCGTCAGCAAGGATGGCCTGCAGTACAAGTTCGAGCTGCGCCGCGGCGTGAAGTGGCACGACGGCAAGGATTTCACCTCGGCCGATGTGGCCTTCTCGATCAACACCCTGAAGCAGGTGCACCCGCGCGGCCGGGCCACCTTTGCCAACGTGACCGAGGTGCGCACGCCGGATGCCCACACCGCGGTGATCGTGCTGAGCAAGCCCTCGCCCTTCCTGCTGACCGCACTGGCCGCGGCCGAGTCGCCCATCGTGCCCAAGCACCTGTACGAAGGCAGCGACGTGGCCGCCAGCAAGTACAACAGCGCCCCGGTGGGCACCGGCCCCTTTGTGTTCAAGGAATGGGTGCAGGGCAGCCACATCATCCTGGAGCGCAACCCCAACTACTGGGACAAGCCCAAGCCCTACCTCGACCGCGTGGTGGTGCGCTTTGTCACCGACTCGGCAGCGCGGGCCGCAGCACTGGAATCCGGCAGCCTGGACCTGGGCGCCGGTGGCGGCGGCATTCCGATCACCGATGTGGAGCGCTTCAAGAAGCTGCCCAATGTGAATGTCGAATCGCGCAACTGGGCCTATGTGGGCGACCACCAGCAGATCTACTTCAACCTGGACACCCCGGCACTGCAGAAGATCGAGGTGCGCCGCGCCCTGGCCCAGTCCATCGACCTGAATGCCTTCAACCGCACCGTGTGGCTGGGCCTGGGCAAGCTGTCGGCCTCGCCCATCGGCACCCTGCAAAGCCGCTACCACGACAAGAGCATCCAGCCCTACCCCTTCAACCCCAAGCAGGCCGAGGCCGATCTGGACGCCGCCGGCTACAAGCGCGATGCCCAAGGCACGCGCCTGAAGCTGCGCCTGCTGTTCAACCCCTTTGTGGACCGCCGCGCGGTCGACTTTGTGCGCCAATCGCTGGGCCGCATCGGCGTGGACGCCAACATCGAGGCCTACGACTTTGCCACCTACGTGACCAAGGCCTACACCGAGCGTGCCTTTGACATCACGTTCGAATCGCTGACCAACATCTTCGACCCCTCGGTGGGCGTGCAGCGCATCTTCTGGTCCAAGAACTTCAAGGTGGGCCTGCCCTTCTCGAACGCACCGCATTACGTGAATCCCGAGGTGGACCGCCTGCTGGAGGCCGCCGCCGTCGAGGTGGACGAAGCCAAGCGGCGCGAACTGTTCGTGGCCTTTCAGCAGCAGGTGCACAAGGACATTCCCTCGATCGAGGTGGGAGCCAACCCGAACGTGACCGTGAGCAGCAAGCGCGTGCACCAGTACGCGCCCACCGGCGAAGGCATCCGCGGCAGCTTCTCCGAGCTGTACCTGGCGCCCTGACGAACGCAGCCTAAAAACAAAGCACCCACACCCGACAACGGCATCACCCCTTTCGTTCATTTTTCAGACACAAGGAAAAAGAGAAAACCATGAGCCTCGACATCTTCTGGTTCCTGCCCACCTCGGGCGACACCCGTTACCTGGGCAAGTCCGACTTTGGCCGCCCCGCCACCAACGCCTACATGCGCCAGATCGCGGTGACGGCCGAAAACCTGGGCTACGACGGGCTGCTGATCCCCACCGGCAGCTCCTGCCTGGACCCCTGGGTCACGGCCTCCAGCCTGGTGGGCGCCACCCAGCGCATCAAGCTGCTGGTGGCCTTGCGCACCTCGCTGTCGGGCCCCACCGCCTCGGCCCGCCAGGCGGCCACACTGGACCAGGCCCTGGGCGGCCGACTGCTGCTCAATGTAGTGCCCGGCGGGGACGCCACCGAACTGGCCGCCGACGGCGTGTTCCTGGACCACGACGCCCGCTACGAGGCGGCCGACGAGTTCTTGACCGTGTGGAAGCGCCTGCAACAGGGCGAGACCGTGGACTTCAAGGGCCAGCACCTGCAGGTGCAGGGCGCCAAGAACAACTTCGCGCCCGTCAGCCAACCCTACCCGCCGCTGTACTTTGGCGGCTCGTCACCGGCGGCCCACGAACTGGCGGCCAAGCATGTCGACGCCTACCTGAGCTGGGGCGAACCGCCGGCCCAGGTGGCCGAAAAGATCGCCGACGTGCGCGCCCGCGCGGCCCAACATGGCCGAACCGTGCGCTTTGGCGTGCGCCTGCATGTGATCGTGCGCGAAACCCGGTCCGAAGCCTGGGCCGAAGCCGACCGCCTGATCAGCCGCCTGACCGATGCTGACATCGCGGCCGCCCAGCAGAACTTCAACCGCATGGACTCGGTCGGCCAGCGCCGCATGGCCGAACTGCACGGCGGCCAACGCGACAAGCTCGAAATCAGCCCCGATCTGTGGGCCGGTGTGGGCCTGGTGCGCGGCGGAGCCGGCACCGCCCTGGTGGGCGACCCCGAAACCGTCGCCAAACGGCTGCAAGAGTACGCCGACCTGGGCGTGGACAGCTTTGTGCTGTCGGGCTACCCCCACCTCGAAGAAGCCATCCGCTTTGCTGAGTTGGTGTTCCCCCTGCTGCCAGGCAAAAAGCCGGTCACCCTGCGCGACCAGGTGCTGACGGGTGGGGCGTTTGATGGGCGGGCGGTGGCGGCGTCGTGAAGAAAAAATCAGCAGCCTAGAACCCAGCGGGGTCTACCTCATACAGGCCAAGCCGCTGCAGCGATGTCCCGATACAACTCCGTCAGTTGCTCCAGGGCTCACGGGCTGAACACGACGCGATAGTTCATTTGAGCTTGGCATGCTCCGCTGCCAGGTGTGCGCGCACCTGTTCAGCGGTGACGGCCTGCGATGGATCGGCCTTCAGTTCATCCAAGGCGGGGCCCACCTGCTGATTCAACCAGGCGTCCACTGCGCGATCCCGGGCCATCAGCGCCCTCAAGCCATCGCGGATCACCTCGCTTTCGCTGGCGTATTCACCTGCGCTGACCTTGGCCTTGACCACGTCAGCCATGTCCTTGGGCAGGGTGATGCTCCAGCAGCTCTGTACGCCGCTCAATGCCCTCATGGGCTCAACTCCCCATACCGCTGCCGGACAAAAAAGCCATTGATCCGGTGCGGCGCCTCTGCCTCGATGCTCAGGTCGAGCGCCTGGATGGCACGCTCGCAGCGCAGCAGCACGCTGGCCGACGAAGCGGTGGTGCCTGGGGCCAGAGCCAGGGGGCGGCAAGGCCCCAGGCGGCTGCGCAGATCGGCCAGCAAGGCCTCGAATGAGGAGGCACTGACCTGCTCGCGGAACACGGGGGCAAAGGGGGCCATCAGCTCGGGCTGGGGCTGGGGTTGGTTGATGCGGCTGACCAGTTCGGTCAACCTCTGCTGCAGGGGGGCCTGCAGGCCTTGGGCCTGGGCGGGTGAAAGGCCGAAACAGCAGGCGGCCAGACCGAGGAAGGACAAGGGTTTCAACAAACACATGGGCATCTCCGTCTCTGATGAACGCCAAAGTCTAGCCACAGGGCCCCCAACCTCAGAGGTCACCCATCCAACCTGGGTGACCGCTGCCGGGCCAATGGCCGAGTCGATCCTCGGGCAGCCCGGGTGCGGGTCTTGCCCTCATCCCATGCCTGAAAGCCGCCCAAGCGCGCAGCGCGCAGGCGGGCGTGCACGCTCAGGCCTGGGCCCGCAGGCTGCGCAGCCCTGCCGCCAGTTCGACCACCTCGGCCGTGATGGCCTCCTGGCGCAGGCGGCGTTCGTCGGCCTGCAAGCTCTCTTTCATGTGGCTGATGTTGTCTTGCGCGGCGGCCATGGCCTGCAGGCGCGACAGGTTTTCGCTGGCGTGGCTGTGCAGCACGGCCTGGGCCAGGCGCGCGGCCACGTACTCGCCGGCCAGGCCCTGCAGCAAGCGCTCGGGGCTTTCATGCACCACCGGGGCCAGGCGCGCTGCCTCGGGCAGGGCCTGCCAGTCGAGCGGCAGCAGGCGCCGGCACACCACCTGAAAGTGCTGGCCTGGCCCCAGTTCGGCATAGACCATGTCGACCGCGTTGGCCGGCTGGCGGCGCAGTGATTCCAGCAACAAGGCATGGATGCGTTCACCGGCCGCCAGGGCCGATTCAGCGTGGGCCACCAGGGGTGCACCGCCTTCGACCGGCAGACCGCGCGTGGCGGCCAGCCGCTGGGTTTGCGAGCCCAGCACCAGACAACGAAGGCCGGGTGCCCCGGTAGCCGGCCGGGGGATGGCGGCCAGCACCTGTTCGGAAAACCCGCCGTTGAAGCCTTGCTCGGCCCCCAACACCAGGCACAGGCCCTGCGCCCGCGCGCCGGCACTGCCCGGCAGGCCGGCCCGGGCGTCGGGGGCCTGTTCGGGCGGCAGCAGGCTCAGCACCTGCCCCATGGCCTGGGCCACGGTGTCGGCGTAGGTGTTGACGCCTGCGATGAGGGTGCGGGCCTGTTGCGCCCGCGCCGCCGCCATGCCGCGCATGGCATTGACCAGGCCGCCAAAGCCCGTCACGGTGGCCAGGCGGGCCTGTACCTCGGCCGGGCCCGCCTGACTCATGCCGGGCCTCCGGCGGGCACACCAGCGATGGGGCGGAACCAGCGCGCCAGGTCCTGACGCAGGCCCTTCAAGGCCGCCTCATCGAGGGTGCTGCGAGAGGCCAGCCGCGCCACCAGTTCAGGCGCGCCGGGCAAGCCCCTGCGCAGCCGCTCCATCAAGGCGGGCAGGCTCGCCGGGCTCAGGCCGTCGAGCAAGCCGTCCTGCAGGGCCATCAACAAGGCCACCTGCAAGGCCGCGGGCTGGGGCGCCAGCCGGGGCTGGGCCAGCACGGCCCGGATGCAGCGGCCGCGCGCCATCTGTTGCTGCACGCGGGCATCGAGCTCGGTGCCGAAGCGGGTGAACATCTCCAGCTCCTGGAACACCGCGTAGTCCAGGCGCAGCGAGTTCACCGACTCGCGCATCAGGGGCGCCTGGGTCTTGCCGCCCACGCGGCTCACGCTGAGGCCGGTGTCCACGGCCGGCAACTGGCCCAGGTCGAACAGGCGGCTGTCCAGCACGATCTGCCCGTCGGTGATGGAGATCAGGTTGGTGGGAATGTAGGCCGACAGGTTGCCGGCCTCGGTCTGGGCAATCGGCAAGGCGGTCAGCGAGCCGCCACCGCGCGCCGCCGAGAGCTTGGCGGCCCGCTCCAGCAGGCGGGCATGCACATAGAAGATGTCGCCGGGATAGGCCTCGCGGCCCGGGGGCTGCTGCATCAGCAAGGCCAGTTCACGGTGGGTGGCCGCGTGCTGGCTGAGGTCGTCCACCACCACCAGAGCGTGGCCGCCGCGGTCGCGAAAATACTCGGCCATGGATAACCCGGCAAACGGCGCCAGCCACTGCAGGCCGGGGGCATCGGTGCCACTGGCCACCACCACGATGCAGCGCTCAAAGGCACCATGGCGCTTCAAAGCCGCGATCACCGCCGCAGCCGACTCGCTCTTCTGGCCCACCGAGATGTAGACACAGACCAGATCGGTGTCGCGTTGGGCCAGCAGCGCGTCCAGCGCCAGCGCCGTCTTGCCGGTGCCCCGGTCGCCAATGATGAGCTCACGCTGGCCGCGCCCCAAGGGGAACAGCGCATCCACGGCCAGGGTGCCGGTGTGCACGGGCTCGTGCACCAGGTCGCGCTCGAGGATGCCCGGGGCCGGGCGCTCGGCAGGCAGCCAGTCGCTGGCCTCGATGGGGCCGCCATCGTCCAGGGGCCGGCCCAGCGGGTCGACCACCCGGCCCAGCAGCGCGGGGCCCACGGGCACGCGCACCACATCGCCACTGCGCAGCACCGCTTCGCCGGCACGCAGGCGGCGGCTGTCGTCCAGCAGCACACAGGCCAGGCTGTCGGCCTGCAGACCGGCCGCGTAGCCCAGGCGCCCGTCGTCAAAATGCAGCAACTCATTGAGCCGCGCCCCGCGCAGGCCCGTGACCCGGGCAATGCCATCGGCCGCGCTGAGCACCCGGCCGCGCTCCTCAAAGCGTGCCTGCGGCTGCACATGGCCCAGGTGCGCGCTGGCGCGCTCACGCCAGCCGGCCAGGCCCTGGGTCAGGTCGGTGCTCATGGCCGTGCTCGTTTCAGCGGCCGTCATGTGCCCTGCTCCACTGCGGGCTGGGCCGCCAGTTGCTGCAGCTCGGCCCGGGCCGCCTGCAACTCGGCCGCCCAGTTCAGGCCCAGCACACCGTGGGCAAAGCGCAACTCCAGGCCGCACAACAAGGCGGCATCGGGCTTGAACACGCAGGCCAGCCCTGCACCCTGCACGGGGTCGCCGTCGGGGTGGCGGCCGGGGTCACCGTCGAGGTTCAAGATGCCCTTCAAGTCCTGGGTCAGCTGCGCCTGCACCGACGCCGGCAAAGGATTGGCACTGGCCACTTCCAGGCTTGGTGCACCGTCGCCGTTGGCCAGCCACTGCGCCCGTTGCCCGGCTGGGGTGGCGTGCAGGCGGGCCAGCAGGGCCGGCCAGAAGGCCTCGTCGGGCACGGGGGTGAGGCTCAGCAGGCGCTGCGCCAACTCGGTGGCCAGCGTGGCCGAGGCCTGGTACAGGGCCGTGCCGGCCTGCACGCGTTCACGCTCGATCTGGGCCTGGGCCTCTTGCAGGCATTGGCGCACGGCGACACGGGCGGCCTCGAGGCGGGCCGCGCTGTCCTGCTCGGCCTGCTCGCGGGCGGTTTGCAGCGTGACCTGGGCCGCGCTGTCGGCGGCCTGGCGCTGCTGGGCCAGGGCCTGGAGTTCGGCCTGGGCCTGCTCGCGGCGGGCCTGGGCCTCGGCCAGGGTCTGCTGCACGGCCTGGCGGCGCGCCTCGATCACGGCCAGCAAGGGGCGGTAGAACAGCCAGCGCAGCAACAGCAGCAAGACCACCAGGTTGCAGGCCTGCAGCAACAGCGTCCAGAGGTCGATGTGCATGGGCGGTCTTCAGCGCACAAAAGGGTTGGCAAACAGCAGCAGCAAGGCGATCACCAGGCAGTAGATGGCCATGGTCTCGATCATGGCCAGGCCCACGAACAAGGTGCGCGAGATGGTGCTGGCGGCCTCGGGCTGGCGGGCCAGCGCGTCCATGGCCGCGGCCACGGCCCGGCCCTCGGCCAGCGCGGGCCCGATGGCCCCGAAGGCCACCGCCAGGGCGGCGCAGATGATGCTCACGATTTGAATCCAGCCAGTGTCCATGTGAATGCTCCAGTAGAAAGACGATCAGTCGCCGTGGTCGCCCGCCGCGGCAGCGATGAAGACCATGGCGAGCACGGTGAAGATGTAGGCCTGGATCAGCCCGGTGAGCAGCTCCAGCGCCATGAAGGGCACGGGCACCAGCAGCCCGGCCAGGCCCAGCACCACGGCCGAGATGAACATGCCGCTCATGATGTTGCCGAACAGGCGCACGGTCATGGAGACCACCCGGGTCAGGGCCTCGATCAGGTTCAGGGGCAGCATCAGCAGGTTGGGCTCGGTGTAGGTCTTGAGGTAGCCCCACAGACCATGGCGCCGCACACCCCAGCCCAGCACGGCCACAAAAACCGCCAGGGCCAGCGCCAGATCGGTCTCCAGCGCCCCGGTGGGCGGCTCCAGGCCCGGCACCAGGGAGCACAGGTTGGCGCTCAGGATGAAGATGAACAGTGTGGCGATCAGCGGCAGAAAAGGCGCCGGGTCGGCCCGCATGGTGGAGCGCATCTCGCCCTGCAGCGTGTCCAGGGCCATCTCCGCCAGCAGCTGCACCCGCCCGGGGCTGTGCACCGACAGGCCCCGGCGCAGCCAGGCGGCCAGCAGGGCCAACACGGCCATCAGCCCCCAGGTGGTGATCACCGGGCCGGTGATGCCCACCGGGCCCAGCTGCCAGACCACCTCGTGCAGAAAAGGCTGGGCCTTCATGGCTGGCCCTCCTGCGGCGCCGCAAGGCCCCGCCGCACCCGGCCGACCAGCCACTGGCGCGCCAGCAGCAGCCCCAGGCCCAGGGCCAGCAGCGCCGGCGCCCCCTGGCGGGCCATGGCCCAGCACGCGCCGCCCAGCAGGCCCAGGCGCAGCAGGTGCAGGCCGGCCAAGCGGCCCCAGCGTGGCGCCCGGTCGGTTTCGACCAGTTGCCGGCTGAGCCAGCGCAGCGAGCCGAAGTGCCAGGCCCCCAGGGCCAGGCCCAGGGCCAAGTACAAGAGCAGGATCGAGTTCATGCGGCAGAGGTCCTCATTTGTGGTGCATCCAGCGCCAGGCGGCCACCGCGCCCACCGCCACCCCCAGCAGCAGCAAGGCCGCACTGAAGGTGATGCCCGTGCCCAGGCGGTGGTCCAGCCAGCGGCCGCCAGCCAGGCCCAGCAGCATGGGCAGCACGATCACCCAGCCCAGCACGCCCAGGGTGGAAAGCTGGCGCAGCAGCGTGGGCTCGCCCTCGCGCAGGCTGCGCTGGTGCCGGCCGGCCTGGCGCTGAACCTCTTCCAGCAGGGCGGGCTTGTCGGTGTCATGCGGGGCGCTCGGCCTTGGATCCTTCATGGGGTGCTCCAGGGCACTTGGGGGCGCCGTTGCAGCGGCCGGATCAGCTCGCGCAGCACCTGCACCTCCAGGTGCCGGCTGTGCCGGCGCGCGGCCTGCTCGCGTTGCTCTCGCTCGCGCAGGCGGGCCAGCACCTGGTGCTCCAGCTGGTCCAGATCGTCGCCCAGCACGGCCTCGCGGGCGGCCACATGCAGCTCGCAGCCGCGCTGCAGCGTCAACACACCGCCGCTCACGGCGCAGCAGTGCCAGCGCTCTTGCGCATCGCGCCAGCTCAGCACGCCCACCCCCAGCAGCGACAGCAAGTCCGCGTGGCCCGGCCACAGGCCAAAGCCGCCACTGGCATCCTGGGCCCGCACCGAGCGCACGCCGGCCTCGTCCACCAGCACCGAGCCCAGGCTGCTCAGCACCAGGTGCAAGCCGGCCACCTGGGGCCAGGCGGGCCGTCGCGCTTCAGCTGCGCTGGGCTCGCTCATGTGGCCCCCTTATGCCGGGCTTCTTCGAGCGTGCCCACCATGTAGAAGGCACTTTCGGGCCAGGCGTCGCCCACCCCATCCAGGATGGCGCGGCAACCCTTGAGCGTGTCGGCCAGGCGCACCTGGCGACCGGGCTTGCCGGTGAAGGCCTGGGTGACGGCAAAAGGCTGGGTCAGAAAGCGCTGCAGGCGCCGCGCCCGCGCCACGCGCTGCTGGTCTTCGGGGCTGAGTTCGGCCACGCCCAGCAGGGCAATGATGTCCTGCAGCTCGCGGTAGCGGGCCAGGGTCTCGCGCACCTCGCGGGCCAGGGCGCAGTGCTCGGCCCCGACCACGGCCGGGTCGAGCAGGCGCGATTGCGAGGCCAGCGGATCGACCGCCGGGTACATGCCCTCGGCGGCCAGGCTGCGCGAGAGCACGATGCGGCTGTCCAGGTGGGTGGCGATGGCGGCCACAGCCGGATCGGTGAAATCGTCGGCCGGCACGTACACCGCCTCGATGGCGGTGATGGCCGCGTGCTCGCCACAGGCGATGCGCTCCTGCACCGCCGCCACCTCGGTGGCCAGCGTGGGCTGGTAGCCCACGCGGGAGGGTAGCCGCCCCAGCAGGCCCGACACCTCGGCGCCCGCCTGCACAAAGCGGAACACGTTGTCCATCAACAGCAGCACATTGCGCTGCTGCTCGTCGCGAAAATACTCGGCCAGGGTGAGTGCGGCCAGCGGGGTGCGCCAGCGCGCGCCCGAGGGCTCGTTCATCTGCCCGAACACCAGCACGCTCTTGGCCAGCATGCCCGAGTCGCGCATGTCCATCAGCAGCTCATGCCCCTCGCGGCTGCGCTCGCCCACGCCGGCAAACACCGACAGGCCCTGGTAGGTGTCGGCCATGGCGTGGATCAGCTCCATCACCAGCACGGTCTTGCCCACGCCTGCGCCCCCGAACATCGCCGCCTTGCTGCCCAGGGCCAGCGGGGCCAGCAGGTCGATGACCTTGATGCCGGTCTCGAACACCTCGGCCACGGCCCGGCGGCGCGACAGCGGCAGTGGCTCGGCATGGATGGGGCGGCGCGGCACCTGCGGCCCCAGGGCCGGGCCGCCGTCGCCGGGCTCGCCCAGCACATTGATCAGGCGGCCCAGCAGGGCCTCGCCCACCGGCACCGTGACGGGCGCCCCCGTGTCGAGCACGGCCGTGTCGCGGGCCAGGCCCTGGGTGTCTTGCAGGGCCACGGCGCGCACGGTGCTGGCATCGAGTTGGGCCTCGACCTCCAGGGTCAGGGCCTGGGGCTGATCCCACAGCACCTGCAAGGCGGTGGCCGGGGCCGGCAACAAGCCGTCTTCGAAACGCACATCGACCACCCCGCCCTGCACGGCGAGCACGCGACCGCGGGCCAGGGTGGGCGAGACAGGGGAAGGAACAGTGGGCATGGGTGACTGGAACGAGGCAAGCCCGAGAGCCCCATCGTCGCCGGGCAGCATGGCGCAGCGATGACAAAGGGCGTTTGATCAGGCTTGATCGGTCAGATCATTGAAGCCCAGCAGGCCCCCAACGCCATTGACCCAGGTCAATCAGCGAGGCAAGCCTTGCGTAAAGCCCGCGCCTCAGCAGACCAGATCGTCAGGGCTGGCGTAGCCGGTCTGCTCCAGCAACTGGCTGACAAAGGCGTCAAAGTCAGGCAACTCGGGGCGCTGCAGGCCGCTGGGCTGGGCCACCCAGCCTTCGGCCTGGCCGAGCAGGCGCAGCGCGTCAAAGTGAGGCTCGGCCCCGGCATCAAAACTATGGACCAGGCCGCTCGGCAGGGCCACCCAGTCGCCGACCTCGCACAACAGGCCCACAAAGCCCTCGGGGTGGCGCACGGTGAAGAGGCCGGCGCCGGCCAGGAAGACGCGCAACTCGGCCTCGCTGTGGCGGTGCTCCTGGGTGAATTGCTGGCGCAGTGCGGGCCAGCCGGGCTGGCCGGGAGTCACCCGCACCCGGTCGATGCGGTGCAGACCCAAGCCCTGACCCAGCGTGGCCAGACGGCCCTGCTGGGCCTGCAGCCAGGCCTCGGCACCGGGCTCGTCGGGCTCGGGCGCCTGGCCCAACTGCAGCACGCCCCAGCCCACCCCCAGGCCTTGCAGCCAGGGGGCGATACGGTGCTCGCACACCAGGGTGTCCTGCCAATGCCCGGCGGCATCGAAAAGTGCCAATGCGGCCATGCCCTGCCCCGTCCGTTTACTGCAGGAAAGCCGGTTTCGCGTAGCCGGCGAAGCGGCTGTCCACCACGGCCTTGAACTCCTTCGAACGGTAAGCCTCGGCGATGTCGCGCGCCCAGGGTGTGTCTTGATCGGCGCGCTTGACGGCCACCACGTTCAGGTAGTGGTCGGGGGTCTTTTCCAGGGCCACGGCCTCGGTCAGCTTGAGGCCCGAGGAGATGGCAAAGTTGCCGTTGATGATGGCGTACTCGGCATCGCCCAGCGAACGCGGCAGCTGAGCCGCCTCCAGCGGGATCAGCTTGAGCTTCAAGGGGTTGGCCTCCAGGTCTTTTTCGCTGGCGCGCAGCGGGTCGATGCCGGCCTTGAGCTTGACCAGGTGGTTCTGCTCCAGCAGCACCAGGGCACGGGCCAGGTTGCTCGGGTCGTTGGGCAGGGTCACGCGGTCGCCTTCACGGGCTTCGGCCAGGGTCTTGCGGCGGGTGGAGTACACGCCCAGCGGGGCGATGGGGCCCTGCACCAGCTCGACCAGGTCGAGCTTCTGGTCGGCGGCGAACTTGCGCAGGTACACGCGGTGCTGGAAGAAGTTGGCATCGAGCGCGCCCTGGGCCAGCGCCAGGTTGGGCTGCACGTAATCGTTGAACTCGACCAGCTTGACCTGGTAGCCCTTCTTTTCGAGCAGCGGCACGATGCCGGCCTTGAGCTGGTCGATGTTGGAGCCGGCGGTGCCGCCGATCACCAGTTCTTTTTTGCTGGCGCTCTGGGCCAGCGCGGCGCCCGGGCCCAGCAAGGCCAGGGCGGTGGTGGCGGCCAGGGCCGACAGCCAGGCACGGCGGGGAAGAAGGCATTGCAATGCGGTCATGGGGAAGCTTTCAAAAAAATGGGGGGGTGAAAGGGTTCAGCGCTTGTCGAGGCGGCGTGCCACGGTGTTGCCGGTGAACTGCACGGCCTGCACCAGCAGCACCAGCAGGGCCACGGTGAGCACCATCACATCGGTCTGGAAGCGGTAATAGCCGTAGCGGATGGCCAGGTCACCGATGCCGCCGCCGCCCACCACACCGGCAATCGCCGAGTACGACAGAAAGCTCACGGCCAGCACGGTCAGGGCCAGCACCAGGCCCGAGCGGGCCTCGACCAGCAGCACACGCCAGACGATCTGCAGCTCACTGGCGCCCATGGCGTGCGCCGCCTCGATCACCCCGCGCGGCACATCGCGCAGGCACTGGTCCACCAGGCGGGCCAGGTAGGGGATGGCGGCAAACGACAGCGGCACGGCCGCCGCCAGCGGCCCGATCGAGGTGCCGACGATGGAGCGCGTGAACGGCACCAAGGCCACCAGCAAGATGATGAAGGGGAAGGAGCGCACGGTGTTGACCAGCCAGTTCAGCACCAGAAAGGCCGGCTTGTTGTCCAGCGACTGACCCGGCCCCAGCAGAAACAGCAGCACCCCCAGCGGGCCGCCGATCAGCACAGCGGCCGACAGGCCGATGGCCAGCATCAGAAAGGTCTGGGCGGTGGCCACCCACAGCTCGGGCAGGATGGCGGCGATGTTCTCAGGCATAGGCCAACTCCTTGGCGGTGACGGGGTTCAGGGAGGCGCGCGAACTGTCTCGTGCGGCATCGCGGGCCGGGCGGCTGCGCACCAGCTCGGCCAGTTCGCGGCCGAGCACGGTCTGGCGCTCCACGCCCAGCTCGTCCACCGCAAACTGCTCGACCAGGCGGCCTTGCTCCAGGATGGCGACGTGGCGGCACAGCAGCTCGACCACCGACAGCTCGTGGGTGACGATGACGATGGTCACACCCACCTTCTGGTTGATGTCACGCAGGGTCTCCAGCAGCGAGCGGGTGGTCTCGCTGTCGAGCGCCGAGGTGGGTTCGTCGCACAGCAGCACCTGGGGGCGCGGCGCCAGGGCGCGGGCAATCGCCACACGCTGCTTCTGGCCGCCCGAGAGCTGGGCCGGGTAGCTTTGCGCCTTTTCGGGCAGGCCCACCAGGGCCAGGCATTCGTGCACACGCTCGGCGATCTCGGCACGGCTGTGGCGACCGTGGATCTTCAGCGCAAAGGCCACGTTGTCGAACACAGTGGCGTTCTGCAGCAGGTTGAACTGCTGAAAAATCATGCCGATGTTCTGGCGCGTGTCGCGCAGCTCGCTGCGCGTCAGTGCGGTCAGGTCGCGCCCGGCCACCAGCACGCGGCCGCCATCGGGCTTTTCAAGCAGGTTGATCAGGCGCAGCAGGGTGGATTTGCCAGCGCCGCTCTTGCCGATCAGGCCGAACACGTCGCCAGCCTGGATGCTCAGCGACACCTCGCGCACCGCATCGAAGGCGGCGCCGCCGGGCAGGGCAAACGATTTGCGCACCGCCTCCAGCCGGATCACGGGGGCCGCCTCGGCGGCCGGAGAAGTTAAACCAGTCATGGGTTGGGGGGTGATGAAGAAAGGCCGCAGTATCTGCAAGCCCCCGCCGAAGCGGAACGAATGAAACAGCCGACGCTTATCCGGTTTGCGCATAAGCCGGCCCAGCACCCATCGCCTCACACCCACCCGATAAGCACATGCGAATTGCTTCCTTGGCAGCACGCGCCAAGGCTTGCACAGTGGGCCGCCTGTCTGAACTGAAACGGCGGCCCGCGCCGCCCGCATTTGCCATGTCCCTGTTTTCTGCACGCCCCACCCGTCGCCACCTCGCCCTGGGCCTGAGCGCCCTGGCCCTGTCGCTGGCCGCGCTGAGCCCCGCCCTGGCCCAGGACAAGAAGACCCTCAAGGTGGGCATCTCGGTCGGCCACGCCGAAGAGATCTTTGCCGTGGTCAAGAAGGTGGCGGCCCGCGACGGCCTGAACATCGAAGTGATCACCTTCAACGACTACCAGCTGCCCAATGCGGCCCTGGCCGCTGGCGACCTGGACGCCAACGCCTTCCAGCACAAGCCCTTTCTCGACAACCAGATCAAGGCCCGCGGCTTTGACCTGGTGCCGGTGGGCCTGACCATCACCGCGCCGCTGGGCTTTTACTCGCGCAAGATCAAGTCCATCGCCGACCTGCCCGAGGGTGCCTCGGTGGGCATCCAGAACGACCCGAGCAACGGCAACCGGGCGCTGCTGCTGCTGCAGTCGGCCGGCCTGATCACCCTGAAGCCCGAAGCCGTGAAGAACAACAATGCCACCCCGCTGGACGTGGTGAGCAACCCGCGCAAGCTCAAGCTGGTGGCGCTGGACGCGGCCCAACTGCCGCGCTCGCTGGACGACCTGGTGATCGCCTCGATCAACAACGATTACGCCTCGCAAGCCGGCCTCTCGCTGCAGCGCGACGCCGTGATCAAGGAAGCCCCCCAGGGCCCCTACGCCAACCTGATCGCAGTGCGCCGTGCCGATCAGAACCAGCCCTGGGTGAAGCGCCTGGTGGCGGCCTACCAGTCGGCCGAGGTGAAGCAGTTCATTGAAAACAAGTTCAACGGCGCCCTGGTGCCGGCCTTCTGAAGGATGTCCCATGAGCACCGCCACCGCTGATCACAACGATACCCAGGTCAACCCGCACCCAGCCCCGCTGGGCCACGCCCTGCCCCCGGCGGCCGATGCCGCCATCCTGCATGCCCGCGCCCAGGCCCTGCTGCCCGAGATCGCGGCCGGTGCCGCCGAACGCGAGCGCAAGCGCGAGCTGCCCTATGCCCTGGTGCGCCGCATCGCCGAGGCCGGCCTGCTGACCTGGCGCATCCCCAAGGCCCAGGGCGGCCCGGGCGCCTCGGTGCACGATGTGATCCGTTTTGTGATCGACCTGGCGGCGGCCGACTCGAACGTGGCCCAGGCCCTGCGGCCCAATTTCGGCACCGTCGACAGCTTGCTGTACGGGGGCACCGAGGCCGAACAGCGGCGCTGGTTCCCACGCCTGCTGGCCGGCGAGATCTTCGGCAATGCCGGACTGGAGCGCGGGGGCGCCCACGGCGCCAACACCGCCCAGTTGCGCCGCGAAGGCGAGCACTACCGCATCAGCGGCAGCAAGTACTACAGCACCGGCGCCCTGTATGCCGACTGGATCGGTTCGTTGGCCCTCAATGAGGAAGGCCGTGAGGTCGCCTTCACCGTGCCACGGCACCGCCCGGGGCTGGAGCTGGTGGACGATTTCGACACCACCGGCCAGCGCCTGACGGCCAGCGGCAGCACGCATTTTCACGACGTGCTGGTGCGGGCCGAAGAGGTGCGGGTGAACTCGTTCCCGCGTGACCGCCGCAGCCCGATTGCACCGCTGTTCCAGCTCTTCCTGGCCGCTGTGCAGGCCGGCATTGCGCGCAACGCCCTGAACGACGCCGTGGCCTTTGCCCGCCACAAAGCGCGCCCCATCCGCCACAGCACGGCCACACGCTCGGTGGACGACCCCTATGTGCAAGAGACCGTGGGCCAGATCGCCGCCCAGGCCTATGCCGCCGAGGCCACCGTGCTGCGCGCCGCCGATGCGATTGACGCGGCCTGGGCCGACCAGCTCAGCAACAGCGCCCTGACCCAGGCCTCGATCGAAGTCGCCCAGGCCCAGTACTTTGCGGCCGATGCGGCCCTGAAGGCCTCCGAACTGGCATTTGACGTGGGCGGCGCCTCAGCCACCGACCGCAACGTCAACCTCGACCGCCACTGGCGCAATGCCCGCACCGTGGCCAGCCACAACCCACGCCAGTGGAAGGCCGCCGCCAGCGGCGCCTGGCACCTGAGCGGGACGGCGCCGCCGACGACTGGGTTGTTCTGAGGGTCAGTTGCAGCGTTGCAGCCCAGCGAGGCTGCAGCCTCAAAGCAAAGGCCATGGCCCCCGAAGAGGGCCATGGCCTTTGTCATTGGAGGCGCTTACTTGCCCGCCGCCGGCTGCAGCCAGGCATCGGCATACGAGGCAAACAGGCCATCACCCTGCGCCACGGTCTTGTGAAAGCGCGCAGTGGAGACGGTGACCCAGGTCTGCTCGATCAGGTCCAGCACGGGCAGGTCTTCTTGCACGATCTGTTGCCACTGGGTGATCAGGGCCTTGCGCCGGGTCGGGTTGGCCTCGTCGGCGGCGGCTTCCATGATCTTGTCCAGCGCGGGGTTGGAGTAGCCCGAGCCATTGGTCCAGGGCGCGCCCTTGATGATGTTGCGGGTCCAGAACAGGCGCTGCACGCCCAGGGTGGGGTCGGGCAGGCGGTGCAGGCTGGAGATCATCAGGTCGTAGTCCTGGTCGGTGAACACGCGTTTGAGGTAGCTGACCGTGTCGCCGCCGCGCAGCACCACATCCACCCCGACGCGCCCGAGGGACTGCCGGATGAACTCGGCCTCACGGGACGCGGTGCCGCCACCACCGTCGTAGTCCAGCGTGACCTTCAGGCGCTTGCCATCGGGCCCCTTGCGAAAGCCCGCCTCGTCGAGCAAGGCCTCGGCCTTCTTGAGGTCATAGGGGTATTGGCGGGTGTCGGGCGAGTAATAGTTGACCACCGATGAGGGCACGGGCCCGGTGGCCGGCTTGCCATAGCCCCAGAACACCACCTTGAGCAGCGCGTTCTTGTCGATCGCATGGGCAAAGGCCTGGCGCACCCGCTTGTCGCTCAGGTAGGGGCGGCGCACGTTGAACTGGGTCAGGAAGATGGTCGACAGGTAGCGGCCATCATCGAGATTGATGGTCCATTTGGCCGGGTCGCTGAAGCGCTCGAGGTTGGACAGCGGGATGCTGGAGCCCAGGGCCACGTCGATCTCGCCCACCTCCAGGGCCACGGCGCGGGCCGCAGCGTCGGGGATGAACTTGAACACGATGCCCTGCAGGTAGGGCTGGCCCTTTTGCCAGTAGTTGGGGTTGCGCTCCAGCCGCACGTGGCTGCCCTTGACCCATTCCTTGAACACAAAGGGCCCCGTGCCCACGGGCGCCAGGTTGGCCGGGTTGTTCTGCACGTCGGTGCCGGCATACAGGTGCTTGGGCAGGATCTGGGCACCGTAGCTGTTGATGTAGTTCAGCAGATAGGGAGCCGGCGAGGACAGGTGGATCACCACGGTGTGCTTGTCGGGGGTGTCGACCTTCTCGACGTTGGCAAAGGCAGCACGGCCGAAGGGGTGCAGCTTCTTCCAGACGTTGAGCAGGGTGTATTCGACGTCGGCCGAGGTGAAATCCTTGCCGTCATGCCATTTCACGTTCTCGCGCAGCTTGAAGCGCAGGGTCAGGCCGTCTTCCGATAGCTGCCACGAGGTGGCCAGCGCCGGCACGGGCTGCAGGTTCAGGTCAAAGCTGACCAGGCCTTCGAGCACCTTGCTGGAGACCTGGCCGATGTTCATGGTGGTGATGAAGGCCGAGGTCAGCAGCGTGGGCTCGGGCGACACGGCCACGTTGAGCACGCCGCCGCTGACCGGGGTCAGATCCGCTGCTTTCGCTGCATTCACGGGTTTGGCGGTCTGGGCCTGGGCGGGCCCCTGGGCGACGCCCATCAAGGCAAGGGAGGTGGCCAGGGGCACGGCCAGGCGGGTCAAGGCGCCGCGGGCAAGAAGGGTTCTGCGCTTCATGTTGTAGGGAGGGGTGGGTTGAAAAAACGTGACAAAGCCAACAGCGGGGCCCCAAGGCTCCGCTGCGGTCAAAAATGCAGGGGGGCAAGACCCCGCTGCTCGGGGTCTCAGGCGGCCTGCAGGCGCGGGCGGCGCTCCACCGCCGGCCGGGCCAGGCCCAGGTGCTCGCGCAGGGTGCTGCCTTCGTAGGCGTGACGGAAGATGCCGCGCTGGCGCAGCAGCGGCACCACACCATCGACAAAGTCCTGCAGGCCGCCGGGCAGCACATCGGGCATCAGGTTGAAACCGTCGGCGGCCCCGGCGCGGAACCAATGCTCGATGTCGTCGGCGATCTGCTCGGGTGTGCCCACGATCACGCGGTGGCCACCGCCGCCGGCCAGGGCCCGGATCAGCTCGCGCACCGTGTAGTTGTGGCGGGTGGCCAGGGCACGCACAAAGTTGAAGAAGGTGTGGTTGCCGTTGCCGCCACCGGGCAGGGGCAGGTTCTCGGGCAGGCGCTCGTCGAGCTTCAGGCGGTCGGCGCTGATGCCCAGGGTGCCGGCCAGGCGGTTCAGGCTGTAACGCCAGGGGATCAGGTCGACCAGTTCGTCGCGGCGGCGCAGGGCCTCGGCCTCGGTGCTGCCGATGATGGTGGTCAGGCCGGCCAGCACCTTGACCGCGTCGGGGCCGCGGCCCAGGGCCTCGGCCCGGCTCTTGAGCTCACGCCCGTAGGCCAGCGATTCTTCAAACGACTGCGAGGCCGAGAACACCGCCTCGGCATGGCGGGCCGCCAACTCACGCCCATCGGCCGAGCCGCCGGCCTGCACCAGCACCGGGCGGCCTTGCGGGCTGCGCGGCAGGTTCAGCGCGCCCTGCACCGAGTAGAACTCGCCCTGATGGTGGATGGGGTGCACCTTGTCGGTGTCGACAAAGCGGCCCGAGGCCTTGTCGCCCACAAAGGCGTCGTCATCCCAGCTGTCCCACAAGGCCTTGACCACCTCGGTGAACTCGCTGGCCCGGCGGTAGCGCTGGTCGTGCTCGGGCACGGCATCGCGCCCGAAGTTGCGTGCCGAGGGCAGATCGGCCGTGGTGACGATGTTCCAGCCGGCGCGCCCGCCGCTCACATGGTCCAGCGTGGCAAAGCGGCGTGCGATGTTGTAGGGCTCGTTGTAGCTGGTGGAGGCGGTGCCGATCACGCCGATGCGGCGCGTGGCCGCGGCCACGCTGGCCAGCAGCACGGTGGGCTCGAGTGCGGTGATGGGGCGGAAATCGATCTGATCGACGATGGCGGCGTTGTCGGCCAGGAAGATGGCGTCAAACGTGCCCAGCTCGGCCAGCTGGGCCGCCCGGATGTAGTGCTGCACATCGATGAAGGCCTTGGGGTCGGCCTCGGCCACGCGCCAGGCCGAGGGCAGAAAGCCCGAGTGCAGGGCATTGAGGTTGATGTGCAGTTGACGGGGTGGGCGGGCAGCAGGTGCGCTCATGGTGGGTTCCGATGCAGGTGGCGGCCAGCGGCCGAGGCCCTGATTGCACCGGAGGCCCGCGCTCAGGCCAACAAAGCTTTCCGAATTTGCATCCTCAGAAAACGCACCCGCCCAGCCCCACCGCCGTCAATGGTCCTCGTCAGACAGGCTGATCGCGATGCGTCGGAAGTCGGCCTCGACCTCCAGGAAGACATCGAAGATCTCGGGGTCGAAGTGCGTGCCCCGGCCCTGGCGCAGGATGATCATGGCCTCTTCGTGGCTCATGGCGCCCTTGTAGACGCGCCGGCTGATCAGCGCGTCGTACACATCGGCGACCGCCATCAGGCGCGCCGACAGCGGAATCGCCTCACCCACCAGGCCTTCGGGGTAGCCCGAACCGTCCCATTTCTCCTGGTGGTAAAGCGCGATCTCCTTGGCCGGTTGCAGAAAGGGCAGGTGCATGTCCATGGATTTTTCGGCGCGTTCGATGGCCTGGTAACCCAGCGTGGTGTGGGTCTTCATGATCTCGAACTCTTCAGGCGTGAGCTTGCCGGGCTTGAGCAGGATGCTGTCCGGGATGCCGACCTTGCCGATGTCGTGCAGCGGGGCCGACTTGTACAGCAGGTGGATGTAGGCATCGGTCAGCACCGGGGCGTACTTGGGCAGCGCCTGCAGCTTCTGCGCCAGGCAGCGCACATAGCGCTGGGTGCGCAAAATGTGGTTGCCGGTCTCGTTGTCGCGGGTCTCGGCCATCGACGACATGGCCAGGATGGTGACGTCCTGCATGTCCGAGAGCTCGCGCGTGCGCTTGCCCACCTCCTCTTCGAGAAAGCCGTTCTTGTCGCGCAGGAAGTCGGCCATGCGCTTGAGCTGCAACTGCGCCTGCACGCGGGCCAGCACCACCGGCGGGCTGATGGGCTTGGCGATGTAGTCCACACCGCCCACCTTGAAGCCGGCCGACTCTGACTCGATGTCGGTCTTGGCCGTGAGGAACAGCACCGGGATGTGGGCGCTGCGCGGGTCTTGCTTGAGCCGGCGGCAGACCTCGTAACCGTCCATCTCGGGCATCATCACGTCGAGCAGGATGATGTCGGGCGCCGGGCTGGCCTGGGCAATCTGCAAGGCGCGCTCGCCCTTGCTGGCCACGCGCACCTTGTAGGTGTCTTTGAGCACCGCGCTCATCAGCGACAGGTTCTCGGGCGTGTCGTCCACCACCAGCACCACGGGGCGCTCGGTGCTGGCGTCGGGGCCCACGGGCGGAGGGGTTGCGGCGGTCCCGGTGGCGGACAGCGAAGCTCTTGGGGCAGGCGCCGAGTGCGCGGCCGTGGCCGGCGAAGTCGCCAAGGGCTGCGGGGACAAATGCGCCTCGATGCCGGTGATCAGCTCAGCCAACTGCCGGGCCAACACCGCGGCCTGGGCCAGCGCGTCGGGGCGCCGGGTCGGCTCACGCAGCGCCTCTTCGAGACGCCCCGCCTGCGCCTGCAGGCCATGTGCGCCGATGTTGCCAGCCACCCCCTTGAGGGTGTGGGCCACCATCTCGGCGGCACTCCAGTCCTGGGACTGCACCAGGGCCTGAATCTCTTCGCCCATGCTGCGCTGTCCGGCCACGAAACGGCGCAACAAGGACAGGTACAAGGGAATGTTGCCAATGGCCCGGCGCAGGCCTTGCGCCACATCCAGGCCCGGGATCTGCAGCACAGCGCTGCCCACCAGGCTGCCACGGCTTTCGGTGGCCTCGGGGGCTGGAGCCCCTTCGACCTCGCCGCGGCTCGGAATCCAGCGCAGCAGGGCCCGCCACAGATCATCGGGCTCGATGGGTTTGGTGATGAAGTCGACCATGCCGGCGGTGAGGCACAGCTCGCGGTCGGTCTGGCGGGCGTTGGCCGTCATGGCCACGATGGGCACATGCTGGTATTCGTCGAGCTTGCGGATCTCCTGGGTGGCGGTGACGCCGTCCATGACCGGCATCTGCATGTCCATGAGCACGATGTCGTAGTCGCTGCGGCGGATCTGGTCGATGGCCTCCTGCCCGTTCTCGGCGATGTCCACCACCAGGCCCGACAGGCGCAGCATGCCGGCGGCCACCTCTTGATTGATGTCGTTGTCCTCCACCAACAGCACCCGGGCACCGCGCAGGCGCACCAGGGCTTGAGGCTGGGGGCTCTGGCCCATCTCGCGCGAGGCGGCCACGGCTGAGGCCACCTTGCGCAGCGTGCGACTGCCCAGCACCTGCATGACCGTGTCAAACAGCACCGAGGGGTTCATGGGCTTGAGCATCACAGCGTTCACGCCGGCACCAAAGGCCTCCATGCGGATGTCATCGCTGTTGTCGGCGGCCACCAGCACGCAGGGCGGCACCTTGCTCAGAACCTGGCGGCGCAGTTGGTCGGCGACCGCCAGCCCATTGAGGCCGGGCATCTTCCAGTCCAGAAAGACCAGCTCAAACGGGGTCTTGTCGTGGTCGTGCTCCTGGATGAGTTGCAGCGCTGCTTCGCCCGAGGCCGCCTCGTGCACCACAAAGGTCTGCTGACGCAGCATCTGGCTGAGGATCTCGCGGGCGCGCGCGTTGTCGTCCACCACCAGCATCTTCTTGCCACGCAGATCGGGTTCAGGCTGGGGCAGATTGCGTTGCTCGCTGCTCTTGCCCAGGCGGGCGGTGAACCAGAAGGTCGCCCCCTGGCCCAGCTCGCTGTCCACCCCCACCTCGCCACCCATCAGCGCCGCCAGCCTCTTGCTGATCGCCAGCCCCAGACCCGTGCCCCCGTACTTGCGCGTCGTCGACGAGTCCGCCTGTTGAAAGCTCTCGAACAACCTGTCCTTCTGCTCTTCGCTCAAGCCAATGCCCGTGTCCCGCACCGCCAGGTACAGCAGCACCTCACCTTCGCTCTCCTCGCGCTTTCTCACCTGGATCGTCACCTCCCCACGCTCCGTGAATTTCACCGCGTTGTTGGCGTAGTTGATCAGCACCTGCCCCAGCCGCAGCGGGTCACCCACCAGCAGCGTGGGCACATCCGGCGCCACATCAAACAGCAACTCCAGATCCTTGGCCTGCGCCTTCTCCCCCACCAGGTTGGCCACGTTCTCCAGCACCTTCTCCAGGTCCATCTCGATGTGCTCCACATCGAGCTTGCCCGCTTCCACCTTCGAAAAATCCAGAATGTCGTTGATGATCCCCAGCAGGTGCTGCCCTGAGTGCTGGATCTTGCTCACGTAGTCCGTCTGCTTGCGGTCCAGCGGCGTCTGCAACAGCAGGTGCGACATCCCCAGCACCGCGTTCATCGGCGTCCTGATCTCGTGGCTCATGTTCGCCAGGAACTCGCTCTTCGAGCGGTTGGCCGCCTCGGCCTCGGTGCGGGCCTGGATCAGGGCCTGCTCGTCACGCTTGCTCTCGGTGATGTCGGTCTCGATGGCCATGAAGCCCTGCAACACCCCGGCGCTGTCGCGCAGGTCGTTGCAGCTGACGTCGATCCAATAGGGGGCACCCGACTTGGCGTAGTTGAGCAGATCGACCCGGAAGCCCTGCCCGGCCCGCAGCGAGCGGCGCATGTGGGCCACCGTGCCCAGGTCGGTGTCGGGCCCTTGCAGGAAGTGCCCCGGGCGCAGGCCGCGCACCTCCTCAAGACGGTAGCCGGTGATGCGCGTGAAGCCATCGTTGACCCAATCGATCTCGCCCCGGGCATTGGTGATGATCACGCCGTTGGTGGTCTCACTCGCCACCCGAGACAAGCGGGTCAGTTCACGCTGGATGCGCGTGTTCTCGGCCTGGATGCGCGCCGCCTCGATGAGCTGGCCGATGGTGACCAGCAAGGGGCGCAGAAAGTCGGTCAGGCCAGCCTCGTAGGTGCTGCGGAGCTTGCCCACGCCCAGCAGCGCCACCAGGTCTCCCGCGTGGTGGATGGGTACGGCCAGAAAGGCACTCAATCGGGCATCGCCCCAGACCAGTTCGTCGCCCGCTGTTGCTCCCTGCTCGCGCAACAGGGGTTGACCGTCCGACAGCACGCTGGCGAACACCCGCTGCAGGCTCTTGAGGTCTTCGCTGAAGGGGTCGGCCTCCAGGACGAGGTCCATGGACTGGGTGGACGGCACGTGGCTTTGCAGGCCGTGGATGGCCTGGATCTGCAGGCTGGGGAAATCGTCGCCCAACTTGTAGACCTCGCCCAGAAAACCGACGTCGCTTTCTGTGAGTTCCAGCAATTGGCTCAGCAGGTTCTCGAAGACCGAGGAACGGTCGGCATCGCGGATGAACAAGGCCTGGGTATCCACCAGAACCTCGCCCAGATAACGTGCACGCTGCAAGGCCTCGGTGCGTTCGCGCAAGACCTGCTGATTGATCTCCTGCTCCACCAGGTCGGCCAGATCGCGCAGGGTGCGCTGCTGCTCGGGGTTGAGCTGGCGCGGCTCATCATGGATGACGCACAACGAGCCCAGACGCAGGCCTTCGGGCGAACGCAGGGGCGCACCAGCGTAAAAACGGATATTCGGTGGTCCCAACACCAGCGGGTTGTCGGCGAAGCGCGGATCCAGCAAGGCGTCGGAGACCTCGAAAATACCGGGCTGCAGAATGGTGTGGCCGCAGAAGGACACATCACGTGGCGTGGCGCTGGCATCCAGGCCATCGCAGGATTTGAACCATTGACGGTCACTGTCGACCAGCGACACCACGGCGATCTTGACGTCCAGCAACAGGCGGGCCAAGCGCGTGAGACGGTCGAAACGCTCTTCTCGGGGCGTGTCGAGCAGGCCTGTTTCGCGCAGGGCAGCCAGCCGCAAGGTCTCGTCAGGTGGGAAAGCAGGAACTTGCATGGAAACAACCAGTCATGTCGGGCGCGCGCGCCTGGCCACCAGGCCGCGCTGAATCGGCGTCAAATTCGGGGCAGAGGACCGCATCATGGTCCCGCCGCACCGCGCAAGGCCTGCAAGGCCGCCGGAAAGTCAAAGCCACGGATGCCCGCTTCCAGAGCCCGGTAGTTGGCCCCAAGTTCGCGCTTGAACAGTTCGGAATGCTGGGCCAGAAGGTCGGCGGCATCGGGGTCGTCGTCGGCCAGCAGGGACTCGAGCCGTTGCCGGAGTTGGCGAGCCTGCTGGCGGGCCGCATCGTCCACGGCCGGCGCTGGCGTTGCCGCCGGGGCCGCGGGGGCTGCGGGTGACAGCTGCGACTCAATCCCGTGAACCACCACGGTCAACTGCGACTTGAGTCGCCCGGTCAGTTCGAGGGCTGCGTCGGGGTCGGCCCGCTCACTGACGAGGGCATCCAACTCGGTGGCCAGTTGCTGCAGCCCTGTGGCACCGATGTTGCCGGTCACGCCCTTCAGGGTGTGGGCCAGGATTTCGGCCCGGTCCCAGTCACGCTGGTCCAGGGCTTGAAGGATCTGGTCAGGCACATCGCGCTGGCCACTGACAAACTTGCGCAGCAGCGACAGATAGAGCGGAATGCTGCCGATCACACGGCGCAGCCCCTGACCTACATCGAGCCCCGGGATCTGCAACACTGCACGCTCCAGCAACGAGGGCGACTCAGCGGCCCCGCTGCCAGCCGCCACAGCGGCGGTGGAGCTTGCAGCACGCACCTCGGTGCCTGAGTCTGCGCCCGATTTGTCAGGAATCCAGCGCAGCAGTACACGGCCCAGCTCTTCGGGCTCGATCGGTTTGGTGACGAAATCGACCATGCCCGCCTGCAGGCAACGTTCACGATCGCTGTCACGGGCGTTGGCCGTCATGGCCACGATGGGAATGTGGTGCCACTCTTCGCGCTGACGGATGGCCTGGGTGGCCGTGATGCCATCCATGACCGGCATCTGCATGTCCATGAGCACCAGGTCGTAAGGGTTCTGCGCCACCTTGTCGAGGGCGATCTGCCCGTTGCCCGCGATGTCGACCATCAGGCCGGCCAGCCGAAGGATGCCGGCCGCCACCTCCTGGTTGAGGTCGTTGTCCTCGACCAGCAACACCCGGGCTCCGCGCACCGGCAGCAGATCCTGGCTGGTGCCGGCCCAATGGGCCTGAGCACGGCGCTGACGACGCCGCACCCCGCCCGGAGATCCGAGCAGACTGATCAGGGTGTCGAACAACAAGGATGGATTGATGGGCTTGACGATGAGCGCATCAATGCCGGCCTCGCGTGCGGCAGGCCGCAAGTCTTCACGGCCATGGCCGCCCACCAGCACCAGGCGAGGGGTTGCGACGCTGCCCAGCGAACGGATCTGGCGCGCCAGGTCGACCCCCGCCACGTCAGGCATTTTCCAGTCCAGAAAGGCCAGATCAATGGCGGTGTCAGGGCCGGTCTGGCCCAGCAGCGCCAATGCCTCGTCGGCTGTGGCGGCCTGCAGCACCTGGAAGCTGAGGGTGGTGAGTTGCTGACTGAGCAATGCGCGGGCGCGCGGGTTGTCATCCACCACCAGCACCCGCTTGCCGCGCACGTCGGGCAGCGGTTCATGCAGCACCGGCAACTGCGTGGATTTGCGCAGGCGGGCGGTGAACCAGAAGGTCGCCCCCTGGCCCAGCTCGCTGTCCACCCCCACCTCGCCACCCATCAGCGCCGCCAGCCTCTTGCTGATCGCCAGCCCCAGACCCGTGCCCCCGTACTT